>Ga0214472_10001500_pt1 | contig 26126 bp, 22 predicted proteins | sample RVTome_6_FD_207662 | JGI IMG/M metagenome (GOLD analysis project Ga0214472, IMG submission 207662) | Soil microbial communities from uranium-contaminated site in the Upper Colorado River Basin, Wyoming, United States - RVT140D175 | ecosystem: Environmental > Terrestrial > Soil > Contaminated >...
CCGGATACCACATCATCCAGTCACAGATTGCAATTGGCTCTGGTGGAATTTATGGCAAGGGATGGTTGAATGGCACGCAATCACATCTTGAATTTTTACCGGAACGGTCCACGGATTTTATTTTTGCCGTTTATTCAGAAGAATTCGGTCTGATGGGGGCGATACTTTTATTATCTATCTATCTTTTCGTAATCAGCAGGGGCCTGACGATAGCCGTATCTGCCCAGCAAACCTACGGAAAATTACTCGCTGCGGGAATTATCCTTACTTTTTTTGTCTATGTATTTGTGAATATCGGTATGACCACAGGTCAGTTGCCTGTTGTCGGCATCCCCTTGCCATTGATTAGCCAGGGTGGTACATCAATTGTTACTTTAATGCTAGCATTTGGCATTTTGATGTCGATCAATACTCATCGCAGGATGATGTCAGACTGAACAACCGGGTTAACTATGCAAAAAATATTCAGACTCACAGTGTTTGCCATGATGATAAATTCAGGAAGTGTGAACGCCCAATCACTGGACCAGAAAGAGATCAATATTTTTATCGGTCATATGGTCTCCACTTATCAGTTTAACCGTGCTGAACTTGAAGCTGTTTTCAAAAAGACCAATAAATCTGCAAGGGTACTGGCCGCAATCTCAAAACCCGCCGAAGCACTGCCCTGGTATAAATATCGTCCTATCTTCATGCAACAGAACCGCATTGAGCAGGGGCTGGCTTTTTGGGCCAAACATAAGGACTTGTTGATGCGTGCAGAAAAGGAATACGGTGTGCCTGCACAAATCATTGTCGCCATCATTGGTGTCGAAACCATGTACGGGGCAAACACAGGGAAAGACCGGGTGATGGATGCATTGGCAACATTGGCTTTCCATTATCCAAAGCGGTCCGCTTTTTTTCGCAGCGAGCTGGAACATTTTCTCTTGTTGACCCGTGAACAAAATGTAGATCCTTTGTCGCTGACCGGTTCCTATGCCGGAGCAATGGGCATGCCGCAGTTTATATCTAGCAGTTACAGGCATTATGCGGTGGATTTTGACGGTGATGGCAAGATCGATATCTGGAACAATCCGGCAGATGCGATAGGCAGTGTGGCCAATTATTTCAGGCTACATGGCTGGACATTGGGCCAGAAGGTCGTGGTGTCAGGCAGTGTTACCGGTAAAAAATATACTGAGACTTTAACGGATGAATTGAAGCCGGGTATTAACGCAGATACGCTCTATACCTATGGAATTGAAATCGATGAGGAAATACCACCGGGAGCCAATGTCAAGGTATTAAGTCTGGAAGGTCCGGATGGCGAGGAGATATGGATCTGTCTGGATAATTTTTATGTGATAACCCGCTATAATCGCAGTCCGTTGTATGCCATGGCCGTCTATCAGCTTTCAGAAGAAATACGTTGGAAATACAGTAGAAATGTTGCACAGCTCAAGTAATAAAATGAACCGGGCAAAACTGTACTGTAGACTCCCTTTCCTAGTAGTAACCTGTCTCTTATCAGCTGCCTGTGCTACCACGGGTGTGGATCGTGACAGTGCTCCATCAAGAACGGTCGATGTAACTTCAATCCCTGATGCGGTGCCCAGGGATGAACCGCGCAGCCGGTATGGCAATCCAGCTTCCTACGAAGTATTTGGTCAGCGTTATTATGTTATGGAGAGCAGCAAGGGTTACGTCGAGCGGGGGATCGCCTCGTGGTACGGCACAAAATTTCATGGCAAACGTACTTCCAGTGGTGAATCCTATGACATGTACGCCATGACTGCCGCACACAAGACATTACCACTACCGACCTATGTGGAAGTCACCAATCTTGAAAACAGGAAAACTGTAGTATTAAGGGTGAATGACCGCGGGCCTTTCCATGATAACAGGATCATCGATCTGTCCTATACTGCCGCCACAAAACTGGGTATTGTGGCGAAAGGTACGGGCCTGGTGGAAGTTCGCGCTATAACATCGCCGGGTGATTATGCAGGAACCAGAAGAACCGAGCCAACACTCAGGACAGTATCAACCGGCCAACCGGGTCTGCCATTCTATATCCAGGTAGGTGCATTTTCAGATTTGGTTAACGCAGAAAAATTGCGTGCCAGAGTGAGTGTTGTTGGTGATGCCCTGGTGAAAATCAACCAGGCGGCAGTTGCAGGAAAAACATTGTATCGTGTCAGGATTGGTCCCCTCGCCAGTGTTGAAAATGCAGATCATATAGTCAATCAGCTGGTACAGATAGGTATACAGGACCATCATATTGTCACGGATTAAAAACTTATTATCCCTGACTAACCGTAGTTTTACTGAACCATCCCGGAAAATTATTTAGTAATCATGCAAATTAATAAATTAATAATTATTTTATTACAGGTCTTATTTTGTCATTCATTATATGCAGGGGCTGTTATTGTGCCGGCACCCCCCGCTATCAAGGCTTCCAGTTACCTGATAATGGATTTTAACAGTGGTCAGATACTGGCCGCAGAAAATATTGATAATCAGTTGCCTCCAGCCAGTCTCACGAAAATCATGACAGCCTATGTTGCAGGCCACGAACTGGCCGAGAATCATATCACGCTTGATGACAAGATAACCGTGAGTGAAAAAGCGTGGCGCATGACGGGTTCCAGGATGTTCATTGAGGTAAACAAGCAGGTCACGGTGAGTGAATTACTTGAAGGGATCATCATTCAATCAGGTAACGATGCCAGTGTCGCCCTTGCAGAACATATCTCAGGTGACGAATCGGTGTTTGCAGAGTTGATGAACCAGCACGCACGGCGGTTGGGCATGACCAACAGCCATTTTGTTGATGCAACTGGACTACCGGATGAACAGCACTACTCCAGTGCGTATGACATGGCGATACTTGCTACTGCACTGATCCATGACTACCCGGACATTTATGAGATACATTCCCGCAAGGAATTTACCTTTAATGGTATTAAACAACTCAATCGCAACCGGCTGCTATGGCTGGACAATTCAGTCGATGGCATAAAAACAGGGCATACTGAAGAAGCCGGCTATTGTCTGGTGGCCTCCGCGCTGCGCGATGATATGAGATTGATTGCTGTTGTGATGGGAACGGAAAGTGAGAAAGCACGGGCCAGCGCCGTGCAGGCCCTGTTGAATTATGGATTCAGGTTTTATGAGACCAGAAAACTGCACAATGCCGGTGATATCCTGACTACAGCCAGGGTATGGAAAGGGGCTGCAGACAATATCGGGCTCGGACTTAAAAATGATCTCTATGTAACCATAGCCAGGGGCCAGTTTGACAAGCTTGAGAAGAAATTTGAATTACCTGAAAGAATCATGGCACCGGTCGAAGCGGGCACCGAAACAGGGAATATGAAATTTATACTTGCTGACAAGGAAGTCATGACCATTCCGCTGTATGCCGGCGAAACGGTTTTAGAAGGTGGTTTCTTCAAACGTATGAAGGATAAAATAAAAATAATGATTGAATGATTGTATATGGGGAATGTTTATCTTAATGGCAAGTACCTGCCACTGGAAGATGCGAAAATTTCTGTTCTGGATCGCGGTTTTACTTTTGGTGATGGAGTCTATGAAGTTTTTCTGGTCTATCAAAGAAAGATATTCCGACTGGCAGAACATCTGGAAAGACTGGACCGGAGCCTTGCCGGTATCTATATGAAAAACCCCAGGACCCATGCTGAATGGAAGCAGATATTAGCGGATCTGGTTAATGACAATCCTGCCGATGATCAATCGCTTTATCTGCAAATAACCAGGGGCGTGTCTGACCGCGATCATGCTATCGCCCTCGCGCAAGAACCGACCATCTTTGCGATGAGCAAGGCGTTGCCGCAACGTAACCTGGTACAGGGCATCCATGCCATCACCTGTGAAGATATCCGCTGGAAACTCTGTGATATCAAGGCAATTACCCTGTTGCCCAGCGTGTTATTGCGGCACCGGGCCATGCAAACCGGTGCGACCGAGGCCATATTGTACAAGGGTGAAATCGTGACGGAAGGCGCGGCGAGTAATGTGTTTATTGTCAGTGATGGCATAGTTAAAACACCACCCAAGGACAGCAGCATCCTGCCGGGGATTACCCGGGATCTGGTGCTGGAATTGTTGCAAAGGGAAGGCATTCCATGCCGTGAAACCAGCATTACCCGGGAAGAACTCAGCAATGCTGACGAAATCTGGATCACCAGTTCGACCTGGGAAATAGTCCCTGTTATCAAACTGGATGATCGTCCGGTGGGCAATGGCAAACACGGAAAAGTCTGGGAGAAAGCGATGGAAATATACCAGAAATTCAAGCGCAGTCCGGATTGATTCAACTGTAGTATAATTTACCTGATAACGTCTCCCTGGCGACACTATGGAACTCTATAAAGCATTTACCATTGAAGCTGCGCATCATTTACCCAATCTGCCTGATGATCATAAATGCAGGCGTTTACATGGTCATTCATTCCGCATAGAAATTCACGTTACCGGCAAGCTGGAAAAAAAACCGGGCTGGGTCATGGACTTTGCCGAGATCAGTCAATACTTCAAACCCTTGTTTGAACAACTTGATCATCATTATTTGAACGAGGTCCCCGGTCTGGAGAATCCCACCAGCGAAAACCTGGCAATCTGGATATGGCGAAAACTGAAACCGGACTTGCCGCAGCTATCTTCTGTGGTCATACAGGAAACCTGTACCTCCGGCTGTATTTACCGTGGAGAAGATTAAGCGCAGGATATTTATTCTATAGAGAGGTCATTCCCGTGAACAAGATCAACATTACTGAATTGCTGGGAGATGGCATAGGCCCGGAATTGCGTGAGTCAGTCTATGCGGTAGCGGAAGCCTTGCCGCTGGATTTTAATTTTATTCCCTTTGATTTGTCACTGGAGAGCCGGGAGGGCAGTGATCGCGATTTGATTGATCGGGCCATTGCCTCCATGCACCAGAACAAGCTGGCACTGAAGTATCCCACGATTACCCACACGGCGAGCCCGAATGCCATCATACGCCGGCGCTGCAATTTCAGTGTCATCCTGCGGCCGGTGATATCCATCAAAGGCATAAAATCTCATTTCACCGAAGAAGTGTTTTTATATATTGTTCGCATCGCTACCGGCGGCACCTATGATGATCCGGGCCGGCCCATCGGCAAGGACGCGGCAATCTCTATCAGGATCGTGGAACGTGGTCCCTGCCGGCAGGCGGCCCGCTATGCTTTCGAGTTTGCGCGCAAGAAAAAACTCAGTGTCACATCGTCATCCAAGCACACCATCCAGCGTGCGACGGATGGCTTGTTCGAATCAGTGGTGCGCGAAGTCCACAAACAGTATCCGGACATCGATCATCATGTTGAATTGTTCGATGCTTTACTGGCGAAGATCATTCTCAAGCCGGAAAAATACCAGGTGGTACTGGTGCTGAATGAATATGGCGATTTCCTCTCCGACATGGCCAGTGGCCTGATTGGCAGCATCGGTACCGGTGCCAGCGGCAATTTCAGTTTCAATGATGATGACTCGGTGGATATTGCCATGTTTGATCCCTCCGGCGGAACAGCACCGGATATCGCCGGCCAGAACAAATGCAATCCCACCGCGATATTGCTTGCCATGGGCATGTTGCTGGACCACATCGATCGGTATGATCTTGGGCACGAATTGAGACTGGCCATGTTATCGTGCATCGCGGACAAGCAGTGCACGGCCGATATCGGCGGCAAACTGGGAACGAAGGAATTTACCAGGGAAGTGATTGCAAGGATGAAAGTGAAATCCTGATTACGTGTAATCTCAGTTCTTGATGCCTTTCCCGATCTTCATAAGATAAAGACTGAAGATAAACAGAATAACGATAAATATTGAAATTATTGTAAAGGCAAACATGAGATCGACATCAGATACTCCAAGCAAACCGTAGCGGAAAGCATTCACCATATACAATATCGGGTTGAATTTTGAAACGGTTTGCCAGAATTCGGGCAGCAGGTTGATGGAATAGAATATCCCGCCGAGGTATATCAGTGGTGTCAGTATGAAGGTGGGGATGATGGAGATGTCATCGAATTTTCTGGCGAAAATGCCATTGATGAATCCGCCGAGTGAAAACAGGATCGAGGTCAGCAGCACGACTGCAATTACCACCCCCAGATGATGGATGCTGAGCCTGGTGAAAAACATGGCAACCAGCGTTACCACTATTCCCACCAATGCACCCCTCGCGACACCGCCGGTAATGTAACCACTCAGGATCACAAAATCGGGGATGGGTGCGACCAGCATTTCTTCTATGTGGCGCTGGAATTTCGCGCCAAAGAACGAAGAAACCACATTGGCATAGCTGTTATTGATAATGGACATCATGATAAGGCCCGGCGCAATAAATTCAATATAGGAAAAGCCGGACATCATTCCGATGCGCGGGCCGATCAGGTTGCCGAAAATCAGGAAATACAGTGCCATGCTGATGGCCGGGGGCAGGACAGTCTGGATCCAGATGCGCATAAAGCGGGTGATCTCCTTGATGATGATCGTACAGAATGCGGTCAGAAAAAGATTACGGTTCATCGTGGTCAACGAGGATGATTGTTTTTACTCAACAGGCGCACGAACAATTCTTCCAGGCGGTTGGCTTTATTGCGCATGCTCTTCACCCGGATGTTGTTCCTGTCAAAGAATTCAAACAGGGTATTGAGGTCCTGTCCGTTGGTAATCTCTGCCTCCAGCGTGGTGTCATCAGTCTTGTACAATTTGAATGGTCCTGCATCCGGTAATATGGAAATTGATTCAGTCAGGTCAAAAATAAATGTTTCTATATTGAGTTTGCCCAACAGGGATTTCATTGAAGTGTTTTCTATAATATTGCCGTGATCGATGATCGCGATGTTCTTGCACAACTTTTCCGCTTCATCAAGATAGTGAGTGGTCAAAACGATGGTTGTGCCTTGCTGGTTAATCTCGGTGAGAAATTCCCACATGGACCGGCGCAACTCCACGTCCACACCGGCGGTGGGTTCATCCAGGATTAATAATTTCGGTTCGTGTACCAGTGCCCGCGCGATCATCAGTCGGCGTTTGAGACCGCCGGAGAGGGTGCGTGAGGGATCGTTCCGTTTATCCCACAATCCCAGTTGCGTGAGGTATTTTTCTGCCTGTTTCCTGGCCTGCTTTCTGGGGATGCCGTAATATCCGGCCTGGTTCAATACAATCTCAAGACAGGGTTCGAACTGGGAGAAGTTAATTTCCTGCGGCACGGTGCCGATGAGGGATTTGGCCTCGATAATATGTGTGTCCAGGTCGTGGTCATAAACAAAGACCTTGCCATCCGTTTTATTGACGAGTGAAGTGATAATGCCGATGGTGGTGGATTTCCCGGCGCCATTCGGCCCCAGCAGGGCAAAGAAATCACCCTGGGTGACTTCCAGGTCGATACCCTTCAGTGCGTGCATGCCGTTGGCATAAATCTTTTTAAGATTTTGTATCCGTAAAGCTTTCACGACAGGATTATAATCAATTTAATGATTAAAGGATTGGGCAGGTAATAAATAAAATGGAACTACAAGGCTTTGAGTGGCTGGTTATTGACGCGCATCTTTCAGTTTCTGTTTTTGCTCTTCATGTTTCTTTTTAAGTTCCTTGGCGAGTTCGGTGTCCCGGTTCAATACCAGGCGGAAATACTCCTTGGGGATCTTGATAAGTCGTGACACATTTTCTGTACGGGCAAAGGCACTACGCTTACCCTTGCTGTCCGGCATCAGTGCTTGTTCACCAAAATAATCACCGGTTTTGAGGTGTGCCAGGATGACTATTTTGCCTTCACTGTCCAGTGTAAATATCTCCACGGCGCCTTCCAGTACCACGAACATGGCATCCCCGGGTTGGGATTCCTTGAGGACAAAATCACCCGGACCCACCGTGACAACTTCGGTCCATTCATGAATGGTCAGCAACTCATCACGGTTGAGACTCTTGAACAGGCGGATTTTCAGGATCAAATCGCGCACCTCATCCGGTGGAAATGCCGGCATAACAGGCTTTACTGGTGTAGCCTGGGGTTTGGGCGCAGGTACGCTTGTGACGTTAATCTGAGTGACATCTTCATCATCACTCAGGCTGAAATCATCACGCTTGATGCTCAGCAGAACATATTTTTTATCTATGCGGAAAACCTTGGTGGGATAAATTGCCTTGATGGTGGCGTTACGCCGGCCGGTGCTACCTGGCATCAGGGAACGTTCACCAAAAAAATCCCCGGCCCGCAATGTCGCAATTGAAATATCCCGGTTGCTGGATTCAGCGCGTATTAACACCTCGACCGTACCTTCCAGGATGATATACATACAGTCGCCCATTTCGGATTCACGGATAATGAGTTGTCTGGCCGCGTATTCCTTAATACCGTTTTCCGGCGCATTCAAAATACCTTCCAGCAGATCATCAGCCAGTGATCTGAAAATAGGTGTATTTTTGAGCAATTCTATATGTAACTGTAATCCATCCATTTCCTGAAGGCCTTCAAAGGTTGTTGTATAGTTTGAAGTAATGTTACTGCTGACAATCCAAGCCGCTGTATACGTGTTTTTGTAACAGGTAATAAAATAATCAACTGACAGACCTAATCATAGCGCTATTTCGCCTAATGTAAAAACCGGCAGGGCGTAAATGACAGATAAATCACAACCTTGACAGGAATTGTGACCGGTTTATCACCTGAAGTAACTTATCGGTTATGTGATTCCAGCAGATAATCCAGCCACATTCTGGAGAGTTTTTCCTGTACCGTATTCTGTCGCAGTCGCGCATTGAGGTTGGGGAAATCCACACGGTCCAGTTCTTGATCCTGGTTATAGCAAGAATAAACAAAGTATTCTTCGCCGGTATGCGGATCGACATGCTTGCACAGGCATTGTGCACATACGCCTTTCATCATGCATTGCATGGGTGAATTAATTGAACCGATAGCCGTATGTCCTGGTTTCAGGTATGGCTTGAGCCGGCCATGCCGGGCCTCCTTGACTGCCGCCATCATGCGGTCCGAACCGATCACGATGGTATGGTCAACCTCTGATAATTTAATGGTGGTATCGCCCAGATCCCCTTTGGCATAGGCTTCGATGGCATCCAGAATATTGCCTACACAGGTTTTGTCCTGGGGCCGGGTGGGCGGGATGGCCTGCACCCCGGGAGCCGGATCGACGGCCCATACGATGATATCCGAGGCAGCCTCGATTTCTGCCACCTTGAACACATCGGTGGGTTGCCGGTAACCGGCAAAGTAGATGACTTTATTCCCCGTGGCCCGTAATGCCTTGCCTATCGAAAACTGTACAGCATTCCCCAGCCCGCCACCGATGAGCATGACTGTCTTGTCCTGGGTAATCTCGGTCGGTGCACCAGTGACACCCATCACCACCAGCGGATCGCCCGGTTTCCACAACGCACACAGCCGGGAGGAACTGCCCATCTCCAGCGCGATCAGTGAGATCAGCCCTTTTTCCTTGTCAACCCAGGCTCCGGTCAATGCCAGTCCTTCTGCGACCAATACAGTGTCTTCAACCACAGGAGCCAGGCTCTCGAGGTTCTGCACCCGGTAAAATTGTCCCGGATGGAATTTGCGTGCCTGCATCGGGGCATGGACGATGACCTCGATGATGGTGGGGGTGAGTCGGTTAACTTCGACAACAGTGGCTGTTAATTCGTCTTCCAGCCGCTCTAATAAATCTTGCATGGCCAGGTCCCGGCTTTGCTGTTGTGCCGGGTCCAACGCCATTAATTCCTGTGCAAACAGTTTGACGATATAAGGATAACCATCCTTGGCACTGGCCATGGCCTTCACCACATTGCCGGCGTACACCGGGTGATTGTCACCATAGAATGAAATAAATTTGCCGTGCTTGTGATAGGAAGAGAGCGGGGCCGGACGGCCTATCTTCGGAATCGTGGCATCGTCCATGGGTACCAGTTCCGGCAGGTCAGGCTCATTCCAGTGGGGTTCATAGCGCTGGAAGAATTTTTCATCCATTCGGAAGCTGTAGGGATGTTCCTGCTCATAAATGGTATTAGGTGAAGTTCCGGCAGCGATAAACAGGCTACGCAAGGGGACTTCCACTGCTTTGCCCGTGGACAGCCATTGACCTTCCTTTTCCTCCAGCTTTTCAAAGCGGACAGCCTGCAGGGCGCCGTATTCATCGTCCGCTATGGCCTCCAGCGGATTCATGCCTTCAGCGATTTGTATGCCCTCTTTCAAGGCCTCATGGATTTCTTCATGGTTTTGCCGGTAGGCCGGGGCATCCTCGATACCCTTGCGGTAAAACATGGTGACACCACCCCATTGATTAATGAGCGGCTGAAAATCGGGTTTTTCACCCGCAACAGTGGCACGCTGGCGTTCGGATTGAATGGCGCGACCGTGAGACAGAAACTCATCCAGAATCTCCAGCTCTTCCTGATCATAAACAGCCCGCACTGCCTCCTCGCCCTGTTCCGTGACCAGTTTTGTGTAGCGATGCATTATTTTCTCTACCTGTACTGGATAGTAAGCGGTTACTTCAGTCGTCGTATCTATGGCCGTGAGCCCGCCCCCGATAATGCCGGCCGGCAGGCGGACCTGCAGATTGGCCAATGAAGATTTCTTGCCCGCCCCGGTTAATTGCAGGGCCATGAGGAAATCAGAGGCCTTGCGTATACCCCGGATCAGGTTGTTTTTCAGGCCGATAATTGTGGGTTTGCCGGCCCCGCTGGCGATGGCGATGTGGTCAAATCCCATATCCCAGGCCTCTTCGATGGTGATGGTGCCGCCGAATCGCACCCCCCCAAAACAGCGGAAACTGTTACGCCGGGCCAGGGTCAGGTAGATTACCTTAAGGAAATTTTTGTCCCAGCGGACCGTGATGCCGTATTCAGCCACCCCACCAAAACCGGCCAACAGACGATTATCCAGGTCTTCGTATAGCTCCCGAAAATCTCTGATCGGGCGGGGCAATTGCGTGTCGTTGCCAGTGAGTTCCGCCGGTAGTGGCTCTATCTTCAGGGCATCGATCCCGGCCACGGCAAAACCTTCATTAATCAGGTAATGCGCAAGGGTATAGCCGGCCGGGCCCATGCCCACAACCAGCACATTTTTGCCGTTATAAGGCAATGCGTGGGGTCGCTGGACATTCAGCGGGTTCCAGCGGGTGAGCAGGCTGTATATCTCAAACCCCCAGGGCATGAACAGGACGTCCGTCAGGACGTTGGTTTCGATCTGCGGGATATTGACCGGTTCGGTTTTCTGGTAGATGCACCCGCGCATGCAATCATTACAGATACGGTGGCCGGTCCCGGGACACATGGGATTGTCGATCGCCACCAGGGCCAGTGCGCCGATATTATCGCCTTGCTGTTTTACGACATGCATTTCCGATATTTTCTCGCCTAAGGGGCAGCCAATGATGGTGACACCCAGGGCATTGGTCTTGTAATCCCCGCCACGTTTGTTGCGCATACCCTTGGAACAGGAATCGGTGTCACGGTCGTGACAATAAATACAGTGGTCCACCTCATACAGTACCTGCCGTTCATTAAAACGAGGATCCGTCAGGGCAAAACCGTCACGGCGCCGGTGTTCTCCGGCTGGTACAGTCCAGGTCGTAAAACCGTCCCGTTGCCGGGTTTCATGATGGACCAGATGTTCCAAATCAGTTTTGCCGGGGGTCTTGAAGCTCATCCAACCGGCAATGGTTTTATTGAGTTCAGGATCATTAAGCGCGGCGTAACACCAGCGCTGGACTGCTTCCAGCAACGCATCGATCAATTCAGCCGGCGCCTGTTGTGCCAAAGCCGTAGCGAACACCGCTTGGCTTTGCGGATCAGCTTCCAGTCGTTGCCGTAGAGTGTTTACTTCTGAATCCGCCTCGTTAACTTCTGCCGGTTTGCCCCTGGCCAGTGCCCGGTAATGATTGGAAAGCCGGGCCAGTCTGGAACCCACCCGGCTGATGGCATGTTCCAGGTCGGTATCACTGGCCGTTTCTGGAAAGGCAGTTCTTTTTAACAAATCAAAATCATCCCGAATCTTTTTGATGTCCCATTGGGTGATATCTGCATCCTTGAAGCGGGCCTGTATTTTCCCGACGATTTCGTTGCGAAAAACAAAAACAGTTTCTACTTCATCCCGGATGGCTGATTTTTGACTGGCGTGTTCTGCTTCAACATGAAACAACCGCGCTACAAATTCCCCGACACGCGGGGCCAGACGTACCAGGAGATCAGAAATGGCCTGCGGTGTCATTTCTTTACCGAGCGTATTTTTGTAAGTTTGATATTCAGAATGCAGACCGGGGTCACGTTCATTGAGGTTGCTATCAAATACATTTATCAGGTCAGCCAGGCGCGACGGCTTATACAGATCGGCATAGCTGAACCCTTGAATTCCAAGGGTCAAGTTATGGTCTTTGGCAATTTGATGCGATGCTGCCAATGTGTGGGCCTCTCTGGTTATTGTTCAACAGTTACGTGGATGTGAAACTAGGGATTGTTACGGCGGGCCAATTTAACGGACTAAACCTATAATGAAAAGTAATTATTATCTATATTTTTAGATTGAATTAGAATAATAAATGGCAATATCAATACTTCCACGGAGCAGCAGTTGAGCCGTGCAAAAAACCACAATTATGGAATAAACCGGGATGGTAATTAATCGTCTACCTATAAAGCCCGGGGGAGTGCCAGATTAGGTCGCCGGTGGCTCAGCTTTAGTCTTTTTTTCCGTTGCTTTTCCCCCGCTCGTGGGTCCTGTTCCAGGATATGGGCTGAAGGGGAAAGGCCGCGTTTCTGACTGGAAAGTGACGTAATCCAGTATTTGCAGCGCGTACTGGGTCAGGCCACTGCTGAATTTATCAAGCTGTTCATTCAATTTTCCGGTAATCACTTTGGTAATAAATTGGAATATTACCAGCAACCAGATGATCCCGATGAGAAAGTAAAAAATGACCCCAAATATGATGATGAACAGACCCCGCAACCAGGTATCAACATTTTTTACATTTTCTTTTACATTCGCGTCCATTTTTCAACCCCCGTAGTTTTTTATGAGTAATCAATTCAATGTGTATCTGACCTGACAGTATATATATCAAAATTTAAAAAATCCGGGTAAATACATCTAACTTGGCAATATGACGGCCGGTTTTCGCTACCAGCTATCCTGCCGCCGGTGACTACCCTGGCAGAGTTATACAGTCGTGATTTTTGACAGCATTATAACCGACCTGGCCCGGATTTCTCTCCATTCCGGCACCGGGAGGGCAGTTTGGAGATCGCCTCCCTAAGCTTAAAGCACATAATTATGTGTTAATCTTTGAAGCATCGAATTATAAACCAGATACCTCAAATGAAACCTGCAACTACAGAATCTTTAATTGAGTTTCCCTGTGCGTTTCCAATCAAGGCCATGGGCCGGGCGGACGATGATTTCGATGCCCTGGTCGTCAGCATCATACGCAGGCATTCCCCTGAATTCACGGACGCTACGGTCAGGAAACGCCTGAGCCGGGGCGGTAAATATGTGTCTGTCACCGTCACGATACAGGCGCAAAGTCAGGAGCAGCTCGATAAGCTGTATAAGGAACTGAGTTCCAACGAACAGGTTTTGATGGCCTTGTGATCATGCCGAATCAAATATACATCAGGCAGTCAGGGCAAAGCGATTATCAGACGGTCTATGAATCCATGGCGCGCATTACGCGTGAACGTGATGAGCATACACCTGATGAGATTTGGTGCCTGCAACATCCGCCCGTGTTCACACTTGGTCTGGGCAGCAAGGAAGAACACATCCTGGCGGCCGGTGATATTCCGATCATCAGGACGGATCGCGGTGGCCAGGTCACCTACCACGGGCCCGGCCAGCTGGTGGTTTACCTGATGCTGGATCTGCAGCGACGGGGACTGACCATTAAACGCTACGTAGCATTGCTCGAACAGGCCATGATCGACATGTGTGCTACTCACGGAATTCATGCCCACCGCAAGGCAGGCGCACCTGGCGTTTACGTGTCCGGCAAGAAAATCGCCGCTCTCGGTATCCGGGTAAAACGGGGCTGCAGCTATCACGGCCTCGCCCTGAATGTGGATATGGACCTTGCGCCGTTCCGGCGCATCAACCCCTGCGGTTTCCCGGGCCTGGAAGTGACGCAATTGAAAGACCAGGGCTGTGTGCTGGATATCAATGCTACCTTTGCCACGCTGCTGCCCTGTATCTTGAAGCAGCTTGGCTATGCTGATTATGAACAGACTAAAATTGCAGGTCAGATGACCCTGCTGCGAACATCGCAGGCGGCGTAGAAGGATTAATTAATGCTCGACGAAAACAGCAAGCCAACCCGTGAACAGCGCGGCGAATTGAAGACACGTTTCCCGGTCAGGGTCGTCTCTGAAAACACCAGCTTGCCACGAAAGCCGGCGTGGATCCGGGCCAAGGCGCCGACTGATCCAAAAGCGTTAAACCTGAAAACGCTGTTACGTGAACACAACCTGCATACAGTTTGTGAGGAGGCCGCCTGCCCGAACCTGGGGGAATGTTTCACCCACGGTACGGCCACCTTCATGATCATGGGCGATTTGTGTACGCGTCGTTGCCCGTTCTGCGATGTCGCCCATGGCCGTCCCAAATTGCTGGATAAAAATGAACCGGCCAACCTCGCCCGTGCCATTCAATTGATGAACCTGCAGTATGTCGTGATTACCTCTGTGGATCGTGATGATTTGAAAGACGGTGGTGCCGGGCATTTTGCCGATTGCATACGTGCGGTACGTGCAATGGTGCCGGCAATCACGATTGAAATACTCACTCCGGACTTTCGTAAACGTGCCGATATTGCGTTGGCTATATTGAAATCATCTCCCCCCGATGTGTTTAATCATAATCTTGAAACCGTGCCCCGTTTGTACCGGTATGCTCGTCCCGGCGCGGAGTATGCAGGTTCACTGCAGCTCATTAAAAAATTCAAGACACAACATCCGGAAGTGCCGACCAAATCCGGCCTTATGCTGGGTCTGGGTGAAACCATCGAAGAAGTGAAAGAAGTATTACGCGATCTCCGTAATCATGATTGTGACTGGTTGACCATCGGCCAGTACCTGCAACCCAGCCGTCATCACCTGCCGGTGGACCGTTTTGTCCATCCGGATGAATTTAATGCGCTTGGAGAATTTGCTCGAAAAATCGGTTTTAAAAATGTTGCCAGCGGCCCGATGGTGCGTTCTTCCTATCACGCGGACTTGCAGGCGCAAGGGGAGACAGTGGGCAGAGTAGCTGTCTGATACACACAGCTGAGAAATTTATCAGTAACGATTTTATTCATCCTTGTTTATTTTTTTCACCTTGCTCTCGACACTGCCGCGGGCAAATCGCGTATTGATTATTTCTTCCAGGTCCAGCTCCGTAGCATCACGCACTATCGTCCCGTCTTGTTGCTGGACAATCGCATAGCCCCGATTGAGTGTCGCCGTCGGGCCGACGGTTTCCAGCGCGCGACCGGCATTGGCCAGCAGTCCTGCGGATTGTTTAAGTACCAGTTTGATTGAGCGGGCTAATCGTTGCTGCAACTGCTGGCAATGTGTGAGGTTCATTTTCAGGGCATGCACCGGATTGTTGTGTTGAAGAACAAGGTTCAAATCTGCAAGTTGCCTGGTATGAGTGCTGAAACTGGCGCGGACAAGATGAATTAACTGTGTGGAAAGACTGTCCAGACGCTGGCTGATCATCTGCAGGGTCCGGACCGGGTGCGGCAACCGTTTTCCCAGTTGGTAAATGTTCTGCCTCCGATCACTGATCAGTATATTCATCAACCGTACAATTTTTCTGCTGGTCTGCTGTAAATGCATGTTCAGTTGTGCCTGGTCCAGACTGACGATCTCGGCGGCCGCGGACGGAGTAGGTGCACGGTGATCGGCCACGAAATCCGCTATGGTGAAGTCGATCTCATGGCCAATACCAGTAACCACTGGCAGGGTACAATCAAAAATAGCACGTGCGAGTGATTCATTATTAAATGCCCACAGATCTTCCAGTGATCCGCCCCCGCGGGAGAGGATCAATACATCACATTCCTGTCTGCGTTCAGCCTTTTGTAACATGGAGATGATCTGTGCTGGTGCGTTTTCTCCCTGTACTGGCGTCGGGTAAAGGATAATATTTGCAAGCGGATAACGGCGTCCGAGTACGGTGAGAATGTCACGAATGGCTGCACCCGTGGGTGAAGTAATGATGCCGATGGTGCTTGCCAGGTGTGGCACGGGCTTTTTATGTTGTTCATCAAAGAGTCCTTCTTTGAACAGGCGTTGCTTCAGTTCCTCAAAAGCACGTTGCAATGCCCCGTCGCCGACCGCCTCCATGTGTTCAACGATGAGCTGATATTCACCGCGATTTTCATACAGGCTGACATTGGCCCGGATCAGGACTGATATGCCGTTTTCCGGACTGAATTTCAGACTACGCCGGCGGTTTTGAAACATGGCGCAGCGTACCTGTGAATTCTGGTCTTTAAGGGAAAAATAGATATGGCCCGAGGCGGGTTGTGCCAGGTTGGAGATCTCGCCCTGTACCCAGACCGCAGGGAAACTCCCTTCCAGAACGGCACGTACCTCACGATTCAATCGCGTGACATTATAGACATCAAGTGCAGCGATTTCGTTGTCCTGAATGTTGTCCATCAGTCTTCTGCGCGGTGAAAATACGGGTTCAAATAAAATAAACGTTGTTTACCCATCAGGGGGGTATCTCTATAATAGCCGGTTACTTCAGAGACTGGTAAGAATTAAGAAATGCGTATTACCGAACAAGCCCTGACTTTTGATGATGTCCTGCTGGTCCCCGCCTACTCGCAAGTCCTGCCCCGGCAGGTTGAACTGAAGACCCGGCTGACGCGTAATATCACACTCAATATCCCCATCATTTCAGCCGCCATGGACACGGTGACAGAGGCCCGCCTGGCGATTGCCCTGGCCCAGGAAGGTGGTATCGGCATTATTCACAAGAACATGAGTGCCGAGGCACAGGCCCAGCAGGTACGCATGGTGAAAAAATTTGAAAGCGGAGTGATCAAGGACCCATTTACCGTAACACCGGATACCAGTATCCGGGAAGTACTCGAATTGACCCGGGCGCATCATATATCAGGGGTGCCTGTTGTTAACGGTGAACAATTGGTCGGTATTGTAACCAGTCGCGATCTGCGCTTTGAGACCCATTACAGCGATCCTGTAAAAAATATCATGACCCCAAAGGACCGGCTTATCACTGTCAATGAAGACGCCGATGATCAGGAGATCAAGGCGTTGCTTCACAAACATCGTATTGAAAAGGTGCTGGTAGTAAATGATAAATTCCAGTTGCGTGGCCTGGTGACTGTCAAGGACATCCAGAAAGCCCATGAGTTTCCCAATGCCTGCAAGGATCATGCAGTACAGTTACGTGTAGGCGCAGCTGTGGGTGTGGGTGAGGGTACCACAGAACGTGTCGAAGCACTGATCAGCGCAGGAGTGGATGTGATTGTCGTGGACACGGCGCATGGTCATTCGCAAGGCGTCCTTGATATGGTGAGCCTGATTAAAAAGAATTACCCTGATGCCGAGGTTATCGGCGGTAATGTGGCCACCGCAGAAGGGGCATTGGCCCTGGTTGAGGCTGGTGCTGATGCCGTCAAGGTCGGGATAGGGCCGGGCTCTATTTGTACCACGCGGATAGTGACCGGTGTGGGTGTCCCCCAGATCACGGCTGTAATCAATATTGCACAGGCATTGAAAAATACAGGCGTCCCGTTTATCTCTGACGGTGGCATTCGCTATTCGGGTGATATTGCCAAGGCGCTGGCAGCCGGTGCCAATTCTGTCATGATCGGTGGTCTGCTGGCAGGGACCGAGGAAGCACCGGGAGAAGTCGAACTGTTTCAGGGACGTTCTTATAAATCCTATCGTGGTATGGGCTCACTGGGTGCAATGTCCCAGCAACATGGATCGTCAGATCGATATTTCCAGGAAAATGACGAAATCGAAAAAATGGTGCCCGAGGGAATTGAAGGCCGCGTGCCCTATAAAGGCAGCATGGGTGCAATTATTCACCAGTTGCTGGGTGGTGTTCGTGCTTCCATGGGATATACCGGGTGCAAGAACATTGATGAATTACGCAGCAAGGCCTCGTTTGTGCGTTTGACCAATGCCGGGGTGCGTGAAAGTCATGTGCATGATGTATCGATCACCAAAGAAGCACCTAACTACCGGATGGAGTGAAAACAGGTTTCAGGTTGCAGTGGTCTTATAATGAGATCAATTAAACTGATTCCCGATCCCTATCAAATGACCAATATCCATTCCGAAAAAGTACTGATACTGGATTTTGGATCCCAATATACCCAGCTAATCGCCCGGCGTGTCCGTGAGGCGAGTGTGTACTGTGAAATCCATCCGTTTGATCTGCCTGCTGGCGCAATTAAAGAATTCAACCCCAGAGCCATTATCCTTTCCGGCGGACCGGAATCCGTGACGATAACCAATGGTATCCGTGCACCAGAGATCATTTTCACGCTGGGTGTACCGGTGCTGGGGATCTGTTATGGCATGCAGACCATGGCAGAACAATTGGGTGGCAAGGTTGAATCATCCACTGTACGGGAATTCGGTTACGCCCGTGTACGGGCCCGCGGACACTCTACTTTACTGCGCGATATTCAGGACCACACCAATGATCAGGGTCATGGTCTGCTGGATGTATGGATGAGTCACGGTGATCGTGTTATCGGGTTACCGGAAGGTTTCAAGGTGATTGCCTCTACGGACAATGCACCAATTGCAGGGATGGCGGATGACACCAGAAAATTCTATGGCCTGCAGTTTCATCCCGAAGTTACACATACCCGGCAGGGCACAGCCATCATTGATCGTTTTCTGCATGAAATATCCGGGTGCGATGCATTATGGACAACCGCCAATATTGTGGAAGATTCAATACGAGTTGTCCGTGATCAGGTGGGAAACGACAAAGTGCTACTGGCCCTGTCCGGCGGCGTGGACTCCTCTGTAGTTGCTGCGCTGTTGCATGAAGCCATAGGTGATCAACTGATCTGTGTATTCGTCGATAACGGGTTGTTGCGTCAGTATGAAGCGGAACAGGTCATGACAGCGTTTGCAAAAAATATGGGCATTAATGTAATCATGGTGAATGCAGAACCCCGTTTTCTGAATGCATTGAGCGGAATAAAAGACCCGGAAGAAAAACGCAAGGCCATAGGCCGTGAATTTATCCATGTGTTCGAGGAAGAAGCCCACAAAATTAAAGACGTTAAATGGCTGGCACAGGGGACCATTTATCCGGATGTCATTGAGTCGGCCGGTGCCAAAACCGGCAAGGCTCATGTCATCAAATCCCATCACAATGTAGGTGGTCTGCCGGAAACCATGAAACTGAAACTGGTTGAACCTTTGCGCGAACTGTTCAAGGATGAAGTGCGTAAACTGGGTTCGCAACTGGGCCTGCCGCATCATATGGTTTACCGGCATCCATTTCCGGGGCCGGGACTGGGTGTGCGTATCCTGGGCGAAGTGCGTAAGGAATATGCTGATATTTTACGCCAGGCTGACGCGATTTATATTGAAGAACTGCACAAGCATGATTTATATGACAAGGTCAGCCAGGCCTTCACGGTCTTTTTGCCCGTCCGTTCTGTAGGCGTTATGGGTGACAGCCGTAAATATGATTACGTTGTGGCGCTGCGTGCCGTTGAAACGATCGATTTCATGACCGCGCACTGGGCCAAACTGCCCTATGACTTCCTCGAAAATGTCGCCAGCCGCATTATTAACGAGGTTGATGGAATATCCCGTGTGACCTACGACATTTCCAGTAAACCACCGGCCACGATTGAATGGGAATAATGCTGTATCTCGAATCTCGTGAAGGGTATCTCGAAAAAATGAATCAGCGTTTCACGCTTCACTCATCACGCTTCACATGGCATTGAACGACGAACATTGGATGCGTCGTGCTCTCGAACTTGCACGCCTTGCAGTAACACATGGTGAAGTACCGGTCGGGGCGGTGCTGGTTTTAAATAATGAATGTATTGCCGAAGGTTGGAACCAGCCGATTTCCAGCCACGATCCTTCCGCTCATGCCGAAATGATGGCATTGAGATCTGCTGGTGTGAAAATCAAAAATTACCGCTTATGTGATACAACACTCTACGTCACACTGGAGCCGTGTGTCATGTGCGCAGGTGCCCTGGTACATGGCCGTGTTGCCAGAGTAGTTTTTGGTGCAGAGGATCCGAAAGCCGGTGCCGCGGGGAGTGTATTACAGATACTCAATTCGGATCGGTTGAATCATCAATGTACAGTTACCAGCGGTGTATTAAAGGACGAATGTGCTGGGTTGTTGCAGGAGTTTTTCCGGAAACGGCGGAGTGCTGATAGATGAATGACACAGTTATTAATGAACTCGCAGAACAGCTCGGCAAATTGTTATTTGATCATGAATTATTACTGGTAACGGCAGAGTCGTGTACCGGTGGCGGGCTGGCCGAAATCGTCACGCGCATACCCGGAAGCTCAAACTGGTTCGAACGTGGTTTTGTAACCTATTCCAATGCTGCAAAGCAGGAACTGCTGGGTGTCTCTTCCGGGATACTTGACCAATTTGGTGCAGTCAGTCAGGAAACTGCGACTGCCATGGCCGAAGGCGCTCTGGTCAACAGTCATGCGCAAATCAGTGTAGCCATTACCGGGATCGCTGGTCCGGATGGCGGTACCGAGAATAAACCGGTAGGCACAGTCTGTTTCGCATGGTTACGGACTGACTCGGATCCCGTGGTTACACAAACCGTATTTCAGGGCGACCGCATGAAGGTTCGTCACCAGGCCTGTTTAATGGCGATTCAGGGATTACTCGATATCATCGAAAGCGGATAATAACAATGCGAGTGCCTTTTTATTTTCAACTTTATACATTCCACTGAAACATGACACGGCTCTTTTTTGCCCTGTGGCCGGACACTGAAACACGTCACTCACTGTTAAATATCAGGGACACACTTACTGCTGACAATGGACGTCTGGTCATGGCCAATAATCTGCATATCACCCTCGTATTTCTGGGTGAAGTCAGTACTGAAAAGACTGAATGCGTGATGGTTAGGGCCCGGCAGCTCAAAATAAAACCGGTCACATTGATACTGGATCATATCGGCTGGTGGAAAAAAACACAGGTAGTGTGGTTGGCGCCGTCCCATATCCCCGAAGAGATACAGTTATTTGCAGCTGAACTGGCCGCCGCGTCAACTCATTGTGCTATCAGGCCAGACCAGCGTCCCTATCGTCCGCACGTTACCCTGGCCCGTGGTGTAAGACGAAAACCAGTCCTTCAAACTGTTGAACCTGTTCAATGGCCAGTCAGGGGGTTTTCACTTGTCCAATCTCAAACCATTCCGGAAGGATCCAGGTATAAAGAAATATGGTCATCTCCATGAAAAGATGTGCATTTTCTTTTTTGCCGGAGCCGTTCATCTTCGCCCGATTTGTGGGATAATTGGCGCACATTTTAATCAAGCATGGGTGAAAAATTTATGGATGAGAAAAAGAAACAGGCATTGGGCGCTGCTTTAAGTCAGATAGAAAAGCAGTTTGGCAAGGGATCGGTCATGCGCATGGGGGATGCCGGGGTAGTCCGTGATGTTATGCCAGTCTCAACAGGTTCGCTGGGGCTGGATATTGCATTGGGCATCGGTGGAATGCCGCGTGGGCGTGTTGTAGAAATTTACGGACCAGAGTCCTCCGGTAAGACCACCCTGGCCCTGCATGTCGCGGCAGAAATACAGAAGGTCGGAGGTACGGCAGCATTTGTAGATGCGGAACACGCGATGGATCCGAGTTACGCAGCAAAACTGGGAGTACAGATCGATGATTTGCTGGTGTCGCAACCGGACAACGGTGAACAGGCCCTGGAGATCACCGACATGCTGGTGCGATCAGGTGCAGTCGATCTGGTCATTATAGATTCTGTCGCGGCACTCACACCCAAGGCCGAGATAGAAGGTGAAATGGGTGACAGCCATATGGGGTTGCAGGCACGCCTGATGTCCCAGGCGTTAAGGAAACTGACCGGGAATATAAAACGATCAAATACCCTGGTGATATTTATCAACCAGATCCGTATGAAGATCGGCGTGATGTTCGGCAATCCTGAAACTACCTCGGGTGGTAATGCATTGAAGTTTTATGCCTCGGTGCGCCTTGACATCCGCCGTATCGGCGCAATAAAGAAAGGCGATGAGGTGATCGGCAACGAGACCCGCGTAAAAGTGGTTAAAAACAAGATCGCGCCACCTTTCAAGGAGGCTGTATTCGATATTCTGTATGGTGAAGGCATATCCCGGGAAAGCGAAATTATCGGCCTCGGTACGGATAATGATTTCATAGACAAGGCCGGCGCATGGTATAGCTATAACGGCGAGCGTATTGGTCAGGGCAAGGATAACGTCCGTATCTTCCTGAAGGAAAACCCGGAGATTGCAAAGGAGATCGAACTGAAAATCCGTGCCAAGTTATTACCTGATATCAAGGTGGTTGAAAACAAAGAGGAAGCCGAAGCCTGAACAAGGATTTGCCGGAAATCCGTCAACGCGCACTGGGATTACTGGCCAGACGCGAACACAGTGCCAGGGAACTGATCGCCAAGCTGATGATGCGGGATTATGATGGAGCTGCCGTCCAATCGGTTGTCGCAACATTGGCGCAGGAAGGCCTGCAGAGCGATGGCCGTTTTACCGAGGGCTATATTCACAGCCGCATTGAAAAAGGACATGGGCCAGTACGCATAAAGCAGGAATTGCGTGAACGTGGCATTAATGATGTTCTGATTAATCTCCATCTTGATATGCATGCACCCGAATGGGAACAGCGTGCATTACGGGTGCGTGAAAAACGGTTTGGAAAGGAACTTCCGCAAGACTTTAATGACAAGGCCAAGCAGATGCGCTTCCTGCAGCAACGCGGGTTCAGCGGAGAGCAGATACGAAAAATTTTTGGAACTTCTGATTAACAAAAGATAACGAGTGAAAAGCACAACTGAAATTCGATCATTATTTCTGGATTATTTCCATGACCAGGGGCATGAAATTGTCCCCGGCAGTTCTCTCGTGCCGGCGAATGATCCGACCTTGCTGTTTACCAATGCCGGGATGGTCCAGTTCAAGGACGTATTTCTTGGCCTGGAAGCGCGGCCATATAAACGTGCGGTAACATCCCAGCGTTGTGTGCGTGCCGGCGGGAAGCATAATGACCTGGAAAATGTGGGTTATACAGCACGCCATCACACCTTTTTTGAAATGCTGGGAAATTTCAGTTTTGGCGATTACTTCAAGCGCGAAGCCATCACCTTTGCCTGGGAATTCCTGACAGGGATATTGCAGATACCGGCATCAAGGTTGTGGGTCACCGTATTCGAAAACGATGACGAGGCTGCAGATATCTGGTTGAACGAGATCGGAGTAGCCAAAGATCGTTTCAGCCGTTGCGGTGATAAGGATAATTTCTGGTCCATGGGTGATACGGGCCCCTGTGGACCCAGCAGTGAAATATTTTATGACCATGGCCCGTCAATTCCCGGCGGTCCACCGGGCAGTCCCGATCAGGAAGGCGACCGTTATATCGAGATATGGAACCTGGTCTTTACCCAGTATAACCGTGACATGCAAGGCAACCTGACAACCATTCCGCATCCTTCTGTGGATACCGGTATGGGACTGGAACGTATCGCAGCAGTGATGCAGGGGGTGCACAACAATTATGAAATTGATTTGTTTCAGCACCTGATTCAATCAGTACAAAAACTGGTCAATAACAAACCGGCTGAATTTACATCCATGCAAGTGATCGCAGATCATATCCGTTCCTGCGTATTCCTGATTGTCGATGGCGTCATGCCTGCAAACGAGGGACGTGGTTATGTATTACGCCGCATCATCCGCCGCGCCATACGTCATGGTAACAAACTGGGCATTAACGAGCCGTTCTTTTACAAACTGACAAAACCCCTGGAAGAAGTGATGGGTGATGCTTATCCGGAATTACATCATGCCGGTCAAAATGCGGCCAGGATACTGAAGCAGGAAGAGGAACGTTTTGCTGAAACCCTGGAACTGGGATTGAAGCACCTGGAAAACGCTATAGCAAAAATGTCCGGCAGGCAGATCCCCGGGGCCGATGTGTTCAAGCTTTATGACACCTATGGTTTCCCGGTGGATCTCACCGCTGATATTGCACGTGAGCGTGGATTATCACTGGACATGAACGGATTCAACAAATGTATGGCCGAGCAGCGAGAGCGCGCAAGGACAGCCAGCAAGTTTGACATCGATCTGTCCAATATTCCTGACGCCGATCATTTTACCGAATTCAGTGGTTATGAATGTCTGGAGCAGGAATGTACGATTACTGCCCTCTATCAGGATGGAAGGACTGTTACCGGAATAAACACCGGCGAGAGTGGCGGAGTAATCCTGAATACAACCCCGTTCTATGCAGAATCCGGCGGGCAGGTAGGTGACAAGGGACAGCTGGTCACCGATGGTCTTGTCTTTGAGGTTCGGGATACACAAAAGCAGGGCAAGGCGCATATTCACGTCGGTGATCTGATCCAGGGAAAGCTGCAGCTGGGTCAGAAAATAACTGCAGAAGTAGATCAACTCACTCGTATTAATACTGTCAGAAATCATTCAGCCACCCATTTACTACATGCGGCATTACGCTACGTACTGGGAGATCATGTGGTCCAGAAAGGTTCGCTGGTAGCGCCAGACAGATTGCGTTTTGATTTTGCCCATACTGAACCATTAAGTGATGATGAAATAAAAAAGATCGAGTGGCTGGTCAATCATAAAATTCTCGAAAATGTGGAGACTGAAATCAATGTCATGCCACTGGATGAGGCATTGAAATCCGGCGCGATGTCACTCTTCGGTGAAAAATACCAGGATACCGTAAGGGTGTTGAAGATCGGCGGCAGTTTTTCCAGCGAATTATGCGGGGGCACGCATGTACTTCGAACCGGTGATATTGGCCTGATGAAGATCATTTCTGAAAGCGGTATCGCCTCCGGCGTGCGCCGCATAGAAGCTGTTACCGGTGAAGGTGCGTTGGCCTGGACCGAGCAAAATCAGCGGAAACTAGCCAATATTTCTGAATTACTCAAAACTGATACGGACAATGTCGAGACTAAACTGGCGGGCCAACTGGAGCGGACCAGGAAGCTGGAGAAGGAAATTGAGCAAATCAAATCCAGGCTGGCGAGCAGTGCCGGCGACGACATGATATCCGAGGCAGTGGATATCAATGGTATCAAGGTGATCGCCAGAACACTGGAGGGTGCCGATCCTAAAACTTTGCGCGATACGGTGGATCAACTGAAAAACAAGCTGGGTACAGCCGCCCTGATATTGGCAGCCGTCGTGGACAACAAGGTCAGCCTGGTAGCCGGTGTCACTAAGGATAAAACTGACCAGATCAAGGCTGGTGAACTGGTTAACTATGTGGCCCAGAAAGTGGGCGGCAAGGGCGGTGGACGCCCGGATCTGGCCCAGGCGGGGGGCAATGATCCCAGCGGTTTAACGGCAGCTCTCGCCAGTGTCCCGGACTGGATCAGGCAGCAACTGGGTTAACCCGGGATCATTTGAAATTCAGACTATTTCCGTTAGAATTCCCGCCTTTTGCAGAGTCAGCGGCATATAATTTATGGCATTAATCGTACAAAAATTCGGTGGTACCTCGGTCGGAAGTATTGAGCGGATCAATGCCGTTGCCGAGAAAGTCGCGGTTACACGCCAGGCCGGGGATGATATTGTCGTCGTGGTGTCCGCCATGAGCGGTGAAACTGACCGGTTGTTGAAACTGGCCAAGGAACTGTCCGATGCCCCCAACAACCGTGAACTTGATGTATTACTTGCCACCGGGGAACAGGTCACCATTGCCCTGTTAAGCATGGCGCTGGAGGCCAGAAACTGCCCGGCACTTTCATTTACCGGGGCACAGGTTTGTATCCGGACGGACCGGGCATACAACAAGGCGCGCATCCTTAATATTGATGCAGACAAGGTGAAAAA
>Ga0214472_10001502_pt1 | contig 26106 bp, 32 predicted proteins | sample RVTome_6_FD_207662 | JGI IMG/M metagenome (GOLD analysis project Ga0214472, IMG submission 207662) | Soil microbial communities from uranium-contaminated site in the Upper Colorado River Basin, Wyoming, United States - RVT140D175 | ecosystem: Environmental > Terrestrial > Soil > Contaminated >...
GCTGACCATCGTCGCCCTGGGTACCAGCCTCCCCGAGCTCGCCGCTTCGGTAGTCGGTGCGCTGAAGGGCGAGCACGACATCGCGGTCGGCAACATCATCGGCTCCAACATGTTCAACCTGCTGGCGTGGTTGGCTTCGCGGCCTCGATCCACCCGCTCGCGCTGGCACCGGAGATCCTGGAGCGGGATTTCCCGATGATGGCGGCCCTGACCCTGCTGCTGGCGGCTATGGGCTATGAGTTCGAGGGCCACGGCCGGGTGAACCGGGTGCAGGGTGGCGCCCTGGTGTTCGCCTACTTCGGCTATCTGGCCATCCTCTATTTGGGTATCCTGCGCTGACCCGCGGGCCGCATGGCACGCGACGCCCCCTTCAGACTGAAGCACCGATGGATCCCGATCCCCGCCGCTTGATCGAACTGGGACGCTCGGTCGTCGAGACCGAGTCCGCTGCTGTGGCGGCGCTGGTGGACCGCATCGGCGATCAGTTCGCGCAGGCCTGCCGGATCTGCCTCGCCTGCCAGGGACGGATCGTGGTCACCGGGATGGGCAAATCCGGTCACGTGGGCGGGAAGATCGCAGCGACCCTGGCCTCGACCGGCAGCCCCGCCTTCTTCGTGCATCCGGGCGAGGCTGGTCACGGCGACCTCGGCATGATCACCCCGGGCGATGTGGTCATCGCCATCTCGAACTCAGGTGAGACCGACGAGCTGCTGGTCATCCTGCCGCTGATCAAGCGCATGGGCCTGCCACTGATCACCATCACCGGGGGGCGCGACTCCACCCTCTCGCGCGCCGCTGATGCCAACCTGGACGCCAGCGTCGCCAAGGAAGCATGCCCGCTGAACCTCGCGCCGACGGCTTCGACCACGGTCACGCTGGTGCTCGGCGACGCGCTGGCGGTCGCACTGCTGGAATCGCGCGGCTTCACGCCTGAGGACTTCGCGCTCTCGCATCCCGGCGGCAGCCTGGGGCGCCGCTTGCTCCTCCACGTCTCCGACCTGATGCACAGCGGTGAGGCCGTGCCGCGCGTGAGCGCCGGGACCAGCATCGCTGAGACCCTGCTCGAGATGTCCCGCAAGGGGCTCGGGATGACCACCATCACAGACGACGCTGGGCGCCTGATCGGTGTCTACACCGATGGCGACCTGCGTAGGACGCTGGATGCTGGCTCGGATCTGCGCAGCACCGCCATCTCCGAGGTGATGAGCGGCGGCGGCTACACCATCGGGCCGGACGAGCTCGCTGCCGCGGCCGTGCATGAGCTGGAGGACCACAGCATCACCGCGCTGGTGGTGGTGGATGCGGACCGCAGCGTGGTCGGGGTCCTGCACATGCACGACCTGCTCAAGGCGCGCGTCGTATGAGCATGCAGGCACTCGCCGGAATCCGCCTGCTGGTCCTCGATGTCGACGGCGTCCTCACCGATGGCCGCATCCAGCTGACGGCTGATGGCCAGGAGCTCAAGAGTTTCCATGTGCGCGACGGTCTGGGGCTCAAGCGCTTGATGAGCGCCGGCGTGACCGTGGCGCTGATCTCCGGCCGGAGTTCAGTCGTGGTTCAGCGGCGGGCTGTTGAACTGGGCATCCAGGAGGTGCATCAGGGTGTGGATGACAAAGGACCGGTGTTCGACGCGCTGCTCCAGCGGCTCGGCCTCGCGCGCAGCGCGGCCGCCGTCATGGGCGACGACCTGCCGGACCTCCCGATGATGGACGGCGCTGGGTTCAGTGCGACGGTGGCGGATGCCCCGGCGAGCGTGCGCGAGACCGTGGATTGGGTAGCCGATGAGGCCGGGGGTGCCGGCGCCGTGCGCAGCCTCTGCGATCTGATCCTCAGCGCGCGGGGGGCCGGATGATCGCGCGCGCCACCCTGCTCGTGCTGCTGATCGGGCTGGCCGGTCTGTCGGTCTGGCTGGCTGAGCAGCAACGTGAGCCTCCGACGCCGCAGTCGCTGGTCCGCGGCACCGATGGCTACTTCGAAGGTCTGGAGCTACGAGGGAGTGACGCCCGAGGGCGACTCGCCTACCGGATGTCGGCGGAGCGCGCAGAGCACGACGCCGAGCGCGACGCGATCGTCCTCAGCGGCGTGGATGTGGAGTTGCTCTCGGAGGGCACGCTGATCTGGACCCTGGTGGCCGATACCGCCACCGCGCCCGCGGGCAGCAACCACATCGAGCTCGATGGCGGCGTGGTGATGCGCAAGGCTGGCGATGATTCCGACCTCGCCGTGAGTGGCGAGAGCTTCATGGTGTCCCCGGACGACGAGACCTCGAGCAGCGAAGGCCCGGTACGGATCAGCATGGGCGACCAGGTACTCGACGGCATCGGGTTCCGCGCCGACTTGGCGGCGGGCAGCATGCGGCTGCTCTCGCACGTACACGGGAGCTACTCCGATGCCGGCTGATCGTCGCAACGCCATCCTGCCGATGCTGGCCTTGTCGCTGGCCTCGTCACTGGTGCCCAGCCTCGCCGCGCGCACCGGCGATGGCGATCTGCCGATCACCGTGGATGCCGACAACGTCGAGGTGAACCACACAACCGGCATCGGCGTGTACGAAGGCGATGTGATCATCCGCCAGGGCACGCTGGAGATCCACGCGCAGCGCGCGGAGTTCCGGGTCGTGGATGGATCACCGGAGACCGTGATCATCCAGGGCGCACCGGCGACCTTCCAGCAGGAGGAGGACGACGGCAGCCTGTCTGAAGGTCGCGCCGCGCGCATGGAGTACCTCAGCGACGAGTCGCGCATCCGCCTGACCGGGGGCGCATGGGTCCGCCTCGCTGGCAGCGAGCTCGCGGGTGACGTCGTGGATTACGACCTCGAGGCCGCAGTCGCGCGGGTCGGTAGCGAGACCGGCACCACCGATGCGCCGCCGCAACGCGTACGCGTGGTGATCGAACCCCGCAGCGACGATGGGGACGCTGGATGAGCCAGCTCCGCGCCGACGGCTTGTGTAAGCGCTACCGTTCCCGCCAGGTCGTCAACGACGCCTCGCTGGACATCAGCTCCGGTGAGGTCGTGGGACTGCTGGGTCCCAACGGCGCTGGCAAGACCACCTGCTTCTACATGATCGTCGGCCTGATCGCAGCGGACTCCGGCAGCGTGCTGCTGGACGATGCGGACCTGACTCCCCTGCCGATGCATGCGCGCGCACGCTGCGGCTTGGGCTACCTGCCGCAGGAGGCTTCGGTGTTCCGCAAGCTCACCGTGGCCGAGAACATCATGGCCATCCTGGAGACCCGCGATGAGCTGGACCAGGCCGGCCGCGAGGACATCCTCGAGCAGCTGCTCGAGGAGCTGCACATCGGACACATCCGCAACAGCCTCGGCCTCTCGCTCTCCGGCGGTGAGCGCCGCAGGGTGGAGATCGCACGCGCGCTGTCGGCCGAACCCAAGTTCGTGCTGCTGGATGAGCCGTTCGCAGGCGTCGATCCGATCTCGGTGATCGACATCCAACGCATCATCAAGCACCTGACCGGACGGGGCATCGGGGTGCTCATCACAGATCACAACGTCCGCGAGACGCTCGGGATATGCGACCGTGCTTACATCCTCTCCGAGGGCCATGTGCTGGCTGCCGGACAGCCCGATGCGCTGCTGCAGGACAGCCGGGTCCGCGAGGTCTACCTGGGCCAGGATTTTCGGCTATAACTCTAGAGACGATGAGGCTCCAACCCACCCGACGGTCCATCGCGGACCGCGCCGCTACAGCCAGGTCCGCCTAGGTGCGACCGGCACTGGAACTCCGCACCCGCCAGCAGTTGGCGCTGTCGCCGCAGTTGCAGCAGGCGATCCAGCTCCTGCAGCTGCCCCAGCTCGACCTGCGCAGCCATCTGATGGACGCGCTGGAGAGCAACCTGATGCTGGAGCTGGATGAGCCCACCGAGCCCGGACCCGAGACGGAAGCGGCGGACGACGAGCACGCGGTACCCGCTGAGGATGATGCGGAGCGCACCTGGGACACCCCCATGGTCGGTGGACCCGAGCGTGCGCCGGATCTGCCCGAGCCGGTGCTCGCAGCGCCGCCACCGGACCTGCGGCAGCACCTCACCGACCAGCTGAGCATGATCGACCTGGCCGCAGCTGAGGCGGACCTCGCTACTGCGATCATCGATGCCATCGATGAGGACGGCTACCTGACCGAGGATCTGGCCGAACTCGACGCCGCCGTGCGAGCGGATCTCAGCATCGAACAGCGCGAAGCGGTCCTGGCGGAGGTGCAGACCCTGGATCCGATCGGCGTGGCCGCGCGTGACCTGCCCGAATGCCTGCGCATCCAGCTGCGCGTCCTGGAACCCGACACCGAGGGTCTGGCCCTGGCCCTGGCACTCAGCGAGGAGGCCAGCCTCGCGCTGCTGGCCCGGCGTGACTGGTCGGCCCTGGCGAAGCTGCACGGCAGCGACCGCGATGGTCTGGAGGCAGCAGCAGCGCTGATCCGTCGGCAGAACCCGCGCCCCGGCAGCGCCCTGCCCGGTGACACCGCTGCCTACGTCACACCCGATGTGTTCGTACAGCGGGTGGACGGTCGTTGGCGGGTCGAGTTGAACGAGGGCTCGATGCCCAAGCTGCGGGTGAACCAGGCCTACGCTGATGCCCTGAAGCGCGCCCGCGATGCTGCAGAGCTGCGCGGTCAGTTGCAGGAGGCCCGCTGGCTGCTGCGCAGCCTGCAGCTCAGGAACGAGACCCTGCTGCGGGTCGCGAGCGCGATCGTGGCCGCGCAGGAGGCGTTCCTGGATGATGGCGACCTCGCGATGCGGCCGATGATCCTGCGCGACATCGCGGAGCAGGTCGAACTCCACGAATCGACCATCTCACGCGTCACCTCCGGCAAGTACATGCACACGCCGCGTGGGATCTACGAGTTCCGTTACTTCTTCTCCAGTCATCTCGCCACCGCCGACGGCGGCGAGGCCTCCGCTACCGCCATCCGAGCGATGATCCGTAGCGAGATATCGGGGGAGGACCCCAGGCGCCCGCTCAGCGACAATCGCATCTGCGAGATACTCAGGGCGCGTGGCATCGAACTGGCGCGACGGACCGTGACCAAGTACCGGGAGGCGATGGAGATCCCCTCCTCCACGGAACGACGACGTCTGGCACAGTGATTCATTAGGAGATCGAGATGCAGTTGAACCTCACAGGTCATCATGTGGAGATCACCCCTCCGTTGCGGGAGTATGTGGACAACAAGCTGACCAAACTCGAGCGACACTTCGAGCAGGTCTCGAACATCCACGTGATCCTCACGGTGGACAAGCTCACGCATAAGGCGGAGGCGACGGTGCGCGTCTCGGGCGCCGACCTGTTCGCAGACTCGATCGAGGAGGACATGTACGCCGCCATCGACGGGCTGGTGGACAAGCTGGACCGCCAGCTCAAGCGACATAAGGAGAAGCTGCAGGATCACCATGCACGCGAAGCACAGAAGCGTGGGGATGCCTGAGGCGCTCACAGGATCGGCGGAGGCTCAGCCCATCGCCGACCAGATGGCTGCCGCGCTGCCGCCCGAACGCGTACGCGTCGGGGTGGAGGCGCGCAGCAAGAAGCACGCGCTGGAGTTGGTCAGCGAACTGCTGGCTGGTCCCGAGGGCGAACTCACCGCCTCCGACCTGTTCTGCAGCCTGATCCAGCGCGAGCGCTTGGGCTGCACCGGCCTCGGGAACGGGGTCGCGCTGCCGCACGGACGCAGCTCGGCGGTGACCCAACCCAGGGCCGCACTGGTCAGGCTGCGCGAGGCCGTAGCCTACGATGCTGCGGATGACGTCCCGGTGGATCTGGTGCTGGCGGTGCTGATCCCCGCCGACGCGGATCCAGGCCAGCTCGCGATGCTCGGTGAGGCAGCGCGCCGCCTGATGCGCACGACCGACCGCGCCGCACTGCGGCGCGCCAACGATACCGGGGGGCTGCGCGCAGCGATGCTGGCGGCGGAACCGGACGCCGGCGGGGAAGGGGCCTGAGCGCCATGCGCTTGGTCATCGTCAGCGGGATCTCCGGATCCGGCAAGAGCGTCGCCCTCGATCGCCTCGAGGACCTCGGCTACTACTGCATCGACAACATCCCTGCGCAACTCCTGAACATCTTCGTCACCGATGTGATGGAGCGAGGTCGCTCGGGTTTCGATTCCATCGCGGTCGGCATCGACGCCCGCAACCGCCCCGAGGATCTGGCCGCGATCCCTGAGGTGGTGCGTGCGCTCGAGCGCGCCGGCGTGGTCTGCGAAGTGCTCTACTTGACCGCAGAGGATGAGGTGCTGGTCAAGCGCTACTCGGAGTCCCGGCGCCCGCACCCCTTGGCACGCGACGGTGGCTCTCTGCGTGATGCCATCGCACGCGAGCGCACCCTACTGTCGCCGATGGCTGAACATGCGGACCTGGTCATCGACACCAGCCGGACCAGCGTGCACGAGCTGCGCGATCGGGTGCGGGTGCTGATACAGGATGAGCATCGGGATCGCATCACGCTGCTGTTCGAGTCGTTCGGCTTCAAGTACGGCGTGCCCAAGGACGCCGACTTCATGTTCGACCTCCGCTGCCTGCCCAACCCCTATTGGGAGCCAGGCCTGCGCACGCTCTCAGGCCTGGACCGACCGGTGATCGAGTACCTGGACGCGCATGAACAGACCGGGCGGATGATCGCCGATCTGATCGCGTTCCTGGAGCGCTGGCTACCGGAGTTCCAGCGCTCCGACCGCAGCTACGTCACCGTGGCGCTAGGCTGCACCGGCGGGCACCACCGCTCCGTGCACGTCGCGGAACGCCTGGCTGCGCACTTCCGCGAGCAGTCGGCGCAGGTCGAGGTCCGCCACATCGAGCTGTCGCAACACAGCTGATCCCAGCGCCCGTCCTAGCCCGCCACACCCCCCGACCTATACACTCTCGCCCGGCGCGGCCGACCGTCCGCGTCGTCGATCCAGGGTCCAGGGAGCCGCTGTGAACACCAGCTCCGACACCAGGGAAGCCACCGAGACCCGACTCCGGTCGCTCAGGGAAGCGCTGGAGAGCGGCACCCTGCGCGCGGTGCGGCGGACCGTACACGCCCTGCACCCGGCCGAGATCGCACAGTTGCTCGAGTCGCTGCCCCCCGCCAAGCGCGAGGTGGTCTGGGAACTGGTGGACCCCGAGGACGACGGCGAGGTGCTGCTGCACGTCAACGACGAGCTGCGCGCGCACCTGATCCGAGGCATGGATGACGAGGAGATCCTCGCCGCCACCGAGGGTCTGGATGTCGACGATCTCGCCGACCTGGTCGCCGACCTGCCGGAGGAGCTGACGCAGCAGCTGCTGCTGTCGCTGGACAAGCAGAACCGCGATCACCTGACCGGACTGCTGTCATACGACGAGGACAGCGCCGGCGGCCTGATGAACCCGGACACCGTGACGGTACGCCCGGACGTCACGGTGGATACGCTGCTGCGCTACCTGCGCATGCGCGGCGAGCTGCCGCAGAACACCGACTCGATCTTCGTGGTCAACCGCTACGGCCGCTACCTCGGCATGCTCGCGGTCACGCGCCTGATCACCGCATCGCCGGACGCTGCGGTGGCGGAGATCATGAGCACCGAGATCGCCGGCATCCCGGTGGACCTCGAGGCGCTGGATGTGGTCAAGCTGTTCGAGGACCGCGACCTGGTCTCCGCACCGGTGGTCGATCCGCAGGGCCGCCTGATGGGTCGGATCACCGTCGACGACGTGGTCGACGTGCTGCGTGACGATGCCGAGCACACGATGATGAGCATGGCCGGCCTCGACGAAGAGGAGGACATGTTCGCGCCGATCCTCCGCAGCACGCGCCGACGAGCGATCTGGTTGGGCATCAACCTCGCCACCGCGATCCTCGCCTCCTGGGTGGTCGGTCGCTTCCAGGCCACCATCGATCAGTTGGTCGCACTGGCGGTGCTGATGCCGATCGTCGCCAGCATGGGTGGTGTCGCTGGCAGTCAGACCCTGACCCTGATGATCCGCGGCCTGGCGCTGAAGCAGATCAACGAGGGTAACGCGGTGGTCCTGGTGCGCCGCGAGGTCGCCATCAGCATCCTCAACGGCCTGCTGTGGGCGATGTTCGTCGGCGTGGTCGCCACGCTCTGGTTCGATACCTGGGGGCTGGGTGCCGTGATCGCGGTCGCGATGATGATCAACCTGCTGGCCGGGACGCTGGCGGGGTTCTTCGTGCCGCTGCTGCTGCGTCGCATGGGCGTGGATCCGGCACTGGCCGGCAGCGTGGTGATGACGACCGTGACCGACGTGGTCGGTTTCTTCTCCTTCCTGGGGCTCGCAGCACTGTTCCTGGTCGGCTGATCGCTCAGCGCGAGATGGCATCTTCGATCGTATCCGGGGCTTCGAGGTTGTCGACCGTCTCCCCTGACAGGAAGGCGAGCAGGTGCTCACGCTGCGCCAGTGCGTCGCGGTACCCGAGCGCGATCAGCTCGCGGCAGTAACCCTCCTCGAACAGCAGGTAGCTGACCAGCGGGAGTCCGCCGCTGTTCAACGCACCGACCGACTTGAGCAGGAAGCGCACCGAGCGCGGCATGCTCTTCGCATGCCGCGCGGTGATCTCGAGCACGTCCTCGCTGGGCAGGATCACATGCGCAGCGACCTCCTTCACCTTGGCGCTGCCGTGCGCGGGACCCTGGTCCTGCAGCAGTTGGTTGATGCGCGTGAGCCGCTCGAGGTCGGAGTACAGGCTGTCCATGAACAGAGTGTCGAGCATGTAGCCAGCGATGCTGCCCAGCGTGGGGTACTCGGGCTCGCTGGGCGCTTGCCGCAGCAGGCTCATACCCTCGCTGCGCAGGCCGATCACCAGTAGTCGTTCAGCTCCGAGATGGATCGCAGCGGACAGCGGCGCGGCCTGCCGCATGCTGCCATCGCCGTAATAGTCCTCGCGCACCCACACCGCCGGGAACACCACCGGGATCGCGACCGAGGCCATCAGGTGATCCAGGTCGAGCGTGCAGCGCATACCCTCGCGCCGCGTCCGACTCCAACCTTCGATACCGTCGCGCGCCTGGAAGAAGGTCACCGAGCGTGCGCGATGGTAGGACGAAGCGGTGATCGCCAAGGCCTCCAGGTCGCCAGCGTCGATGCTCTGCTGGATGCGCGCGAAGTTGACCTGGTGCTCCAACAGCGAGCGCAGCGGCGTGTTGTCGAGCAGCGAACGCGGCTTGCCCACGCCCATGCCGCCTGTGAGGATGGACCAGGCCCAGTGCAGACCGGTGCGCAACGCGTTCAGTCCGTCATCGCGGATGACCTTGCCGCTACGGAAATTGCTCCACACGCCGACCATGCGCGCGACCCCCGCGCGGAACCGCATGGCGCTGGCCGCCAGCACGGTCGCGTTGATCGCGCCGGCCGAGGTCCCGGTGATGACCGGGAACGGATTGCCGCGCTGCTGGGGCCAGATCTCGGCGATGCCCTTGAGCACACCGACCTGATAGGCCGAGCGCGCACCGCCACCGGGCAGGATCAGCCCGACCTTCGGCCCGCTACCCGCCTTCCCGGTCGTATCCAGCGACCACCTCCTGATGGATGCTGACGCGTATCCTATAGGACCTGCCCTGCACTTGAGATGTCCCTGGAGGATCCGATGCGTACCGCCATCATCCTGAGCACCTTACTCCTGACCCTGACCAGCCTGGCTGAAGCGCCGGCGGTTGGGAGCCCCGCACCCGACTTCCGCCTCCAGGATCAGGACTCGGTGTGGCGCAGTCTGTCGGACTACCGCGGCCAATGGGTGGTGCTGTACTTCTATCCGAAGGCGGACACCCCGGGCTGCACCACCGAGGCCTGCAGCTTCCGCGATGATATCTTCCGCTTCCGCGCCATGGGTGTCGCCATCCTCGGCGTGAGCCTGGACGACGTCGAGAGCCAGGAAGCGTTCGCCGCGAAGTACCATCTGCCCTTCCCGCTGCTGTCCGATCGCGATGCCGAGGTCGCAGAGCGCTACGACGTACTCACCGGGATCGGCCCACTGCGCTACGCGCACCGCGAGACTTTCGTGATCGATCCTGAGGGTCGCATCGCCAGGCACTACGAAGACGTGGGTCCCGCCGAGCACTCGGCGCAACTGATCGCCGACCTCGGCCTGCTGATGGGTGATGACTAATGCATAGACTCACGCTCGCGTTCCTGCTCTCAGCCTGCGCCGCGTGCAGCGCGCCCGATGCCCCGGTGGTCGTCAGCGATCTCGATGCGCCCGCCGGGCCTGGGAGCATGGCACCGTCGCTGACGCGGCATCCGGATGGCACCCTGATCCTGGACTGGCTGGAGCCGACTGAGGACGGCGGCTACGCCCTGCGCTACGCCGGCTATGTGGCCGGCTGGGGCGCACCCGTCGAGGTAGCTCGTGGCAGCGACTGGTTCGTCAACTGGGCCGACTTCCCTGCGGTCTCCATCGCCGAGGACGGCCGTTGGACCGCGCACTGGTTGCAGCGTGAGGCCGAGGGCAGCTACGCCTACGGGATCCGGGTGGTCAGCTCCGACGATGGTGCCGACTGGAGTGCACCGATCACGCCGCACCGTGACGGCACCGCGACCGAGCACGGTTTCGTCGGCCACTACGAGGTCGCCGACGGTGCCGGCATGGTCTGGCTGGACGGCCGCGAGATGCAGGGTGAGGCGCATGGCGGGCACGATGACCACGGCGGCGGCGGGATGACCCTGCGCCATGCGATGCTGCGCGCAGACGGCAGCCTGGCCGAAGAGGTGCTGCTGGACGGCCTCACCTGCGACTGCTGCCAGACCGATGTCGCGATGGCCGCGCAGGGACCCGTGATCGTCTACCGTGATCGCACCGAGGATGAGATCCGTGACATCTACGTGATCCGGCGCACCGCCGACGGCTGGTCGGCGCCCGCGCCGGTTCACGCGGACGGCTGGGAGATGGACGCCTGCCCGGTCAACGGACCCGCGATCGCCACCCACGGCGATTCGCTGGCGGTGGCCTGGTTCACCGCAGCTCAAGGCGTCGCGCGCATCCAGGTCGCACGCTCCGACGATGGCGGTGCCAGCTTCGCGGCGCCGCTGCTGGTGGACGATGCGATGCCGCTGGGTCGTCTCGACCTCATCGCCCTCGGGACCGACAGCTGGGCGATCGCCTGGTACGGCCGCGCCGCCGATGGTCCCGCGCTGCTCATGCGTCGGTTCGACGGCGACGGCCTCGGGCCTACGGTGATGATCGCCGGCGTGAGTGAAGCGCGCCGTTCCGGCTTCCCGCGCATGGTCGCCGACGGCGACGCGCTGGTCGTGGCCTGGACCGCGCTGGACGGCGAGGTCCCGCAGGTCCGCGCTGCGCGCGTCGAGGGCTTGCTGCGCTAGGGGATCAGGCGCAGCTCCCAGCGGGTCTCGCCGGGCAGCAACGGTGTCGCCTCGCCACGTACCCAAGCGGCGTGGCCAGCCAGGTGGTACGGCGACAGCGGGTGTCCGGTCTGCCCGCCCGGCATGTGGAAGATCCCATGCGCCTCATCACCCGGCGCGACCACCATGCGCTCGCTGGCACCGAAGCTCGGTGACTGCACCCGCGGCATGTCGGAGTCACCGGGCAGTTGGTCGCGCGGCGCGTCCAGGTAGGGCGACAGCGGCGGCACCGCCAGGCTCAGCGGATGCTGGATGCGCGCGGTGTTGCGCGCACCCCAGGTGACCGCGGCCAGCGAACCGTGCGCCTCGATCAGCTCCGATTGCAGGTCGTCCGCCACATCCAGCATCAAGTTATGCCAGTCCGGGTAGCGCGGGTCCAGCAGGTTCGCTGGCTGCTCGGTGAGCATGCGCCAGATCGACGCCTCGACCTGCGCGATCTGCGCGAAGCGGAAGCTGGGGTCCACCGCGCGCACCTCCACGGTCAGCGCATCCAGCATGCGCTCGCTGAGGGTGGCACGGAAGCCGCGCACCAGGCGGTAACCCACCGAATCCACCGAGGCTTCGCCGCTCCAGTCGTCCGCTACCGCATCTCGTAGCGCGGCGCGCGCCGGCACCGCAGCCAGCGCCGCGTCGTCCAGCTGCGCCAGCAACAACGCCCGCCAAGGCTCGAGGAAAAGTGCGCGGTCATCCAACTGAACTGCCAGCAGGTCCGCCGGCGTCGCCGCGGCGAGCTCGCTGATGTCATCGCGGATCTGACGACCGCGCGCACCGTGCCAGTAACCGCCATCTCCCAGCACCGCCAGTGCATCGCCGCCGACGACGCGCGCGTTCGCGGTCCAGATCTGCCCGTTCGCAGGATCGACGACCACGGGGACTTCCTCCGGTGACAGCCAGCCGTCCCAGCCCACGCCGGGATCGGCCCAGCTGGCCGGCATCTGCGGAACGAACCCGGCGCGGCGCGGGATGCGGCCCGCGTGCACCCAGGCGATACGACCGTCCGCGTCGCCGATGACCACGTTCTGCGCGGGCAGGCCGGCCGTGCGCATCACCGTGACGGCGTCATCCAGGTCCTCGGCGAACTCCATACGCATCAGGCCCGAGTCCAGCGCCTCGGGGTGATGTGCGGTCCAGGCGGCGGCCCAGGGCTGGCCGCGGTGGTCGGTGCCGATCACCGGTCCCCAGATCGAATCCTGGTACTCGACCACCTCGTCCGGGGCCCCGCGGACGACGATGAGCTCCTCGCGCGTGACCAGGGACTGGTACGCATCGCCGACGCGGTAGCTGTTCGCGTCCTCGGGATCCAGCTCCAGCAGCACCAGGTCCACGACGTCGGTGTATCCGTTGGTGTACCCCCAGGCCACGCGCCCGTTGCTGCCCACCACCATCCCGGGGACGCCGGGGAGCGTCACCCCGATCATGTCCACCTCACCGTCCGCGACGCGATCATCCGCGTAGCGGTAACGCGTACGGAACCAGATGTTCGGCACGCGCAGCGTGAGGTGCATGTCGTTGGCGACCAGTGCGCGTCCGTCGGCGGTACGACTACCAGCGAGGGCGAACTCGTTGCTGCCTTCCACATCCAGCTGCGGATCCAGCAGCGTGACCTCCTCCACTGGGAACCGCAGCGGGTCCAGCCGCCGCAAGTCGTACTCCGCTGGCGTCGGCATCGGCGGCTGCACAAGCATGCTGCCGTCCAAGGCCGCGTCCCAATGCGTGCCGGGCGGGGTCAGGAAGTGGAACAGCGACGCGGGCAACGCGTCCGCCATCAGGTACAGGCGCGCCTCGCGGCTGCCGTCCTCATCGTGTAGCTCGAAGAACATCGCGAAGCCCACCAGCCAGGAGTCAGCCGGGGTCCAGGGCTCGGGCTCGGCACGCACCAAGAGGTACGGGAAGGGCGCTGTACCCAGCGCCGCGAGGCCCGCGTTGATGCCCTCGACATAGGCTTCCATGCGCGCACGCTCGGCTGGGGTGGAACGCGCGTGCACCTGCTCGGCGACCTCGCGCAGCCCGTGCAAGCGCCGCTCGCGGTCGTGCTTGACGGTGACCGCGCCGAACAGCTCGGACAGCTCACCCGCAGCGTCGCGGCGCATCAGGTCCATCTCGAAGTAGCGTTCCTGCGCGTGCACGAAACCCAGAGCGCGCACTGCATCGAGCTCGTCAGCCGCATTGATGGTGACCGCGCCCTCCGCATCCCGAGTCAGCGTCACCGGCGCGCTGAGGCCAGCGAGGTGCAGCTCACCGTCCAGCTCCGGCAGGCTCGCCCGCACCATCAGGTACACCGCTGTCGGCACCCCGACGAGCAGCAGCAGGACCAGCAGCAACAGGATCTTCAGTACGCGACGCATGGGCACCTCCGGCTCGATGGCGGAGGGTAGCAGGGGTAAGGCGCGAGAGATCATCCCGACCGCCTAGCGTGCCGGGATCCTGCTCAAGCCGCACTAGGAACAGCGGGCAGTTGGAGTGATGATGACTCGCTCCCGCCCTGGCATCGCCCGGGTCCGCTATCATCGCCGCACCCCGACCTGGGGTACCTACCGCGACGAGGCCCGCACCATGGCTGAGCTCAAGCTGACCTACTTCGACTTCGATGGCGGGCGCGGCGAACCTGTCCGCCTCGCGCTCAACATGGCCGGGATCCCGTTCGAGGATGAGCGCATCCCCGGTGCCCAGTGGGCACAGCACAAGGACCGCATGCCGTTGCGCGCGATGCCGGTGCTGACGGTGGATGGGCATGCGCTCACGCAGTGCAACACCATCAACCGCTACGTCGGCAAGCTCGCCGGCCTGTACCCGGAGGACCCCTGGCAGGCGGTGCTATGCGACGAGGTCATGGATGCCGTCGAGGACGTCAGCTCCCGGGTGTTCAGCACCATGGCCATCGCAGACGAGGACCAGAAGCGAGCGGCACGGGAGGCGCTGACGGACGACGCGCTGAAGGTCCACCTGGTACGACTCGCGGCTTACCTGGCGGAGCGTGGCGGCGAGTACTTCGCCGACGGCCGCCTGACCATGGCCGATCTCAAAGTCTTCCTGTTCGTGCGTCACCTGCGCTCCGGCATCCTGGACTACATCCCCGCGGACCTGGTCGATCGGGTCGCGCCGTCGCTGGTGGCGCACTTCGAGCGAGTCCGCGACCACGCAGGCATCAGTACTTACTACGAGAGCCGGCGGAGGGCGACATGAGCATCCCATCGTTCAACAAGGTCGGTGGCGCCGTCTTCGGTATCGTCGCCATCGCGCACGCGCTGCGCGTCATCATGGGCACCGCCATCCAGGTCGGAAGCATGGACGTACCGATGCTGGTGTCCTGGGTCGGCGCGGTGGTCGCAGGCGCGCTGTGCATCTGGGGGTTCCGCGCGAAGCCGTAACGGATCGCTGGGGGATGACCATCGGCAACGCTGGAGGTACCGCGATGCTCGACCGACTACTGCCCGTGACATCCAACGACGCCTACCGCGGCCACAAGCTCGCGCTCTGGCTGTTCGGCGCCATCGTGGTCATGAAGCTCGGGATCGGGCTCGGCACGATGTTCAACGGCTCGCAGGTCGCGATGGAGGCCGACGGCATCCCGCTGGATACCTTCGGTGCGGATGGTGCGCAGGCCTTCGTCGCGCTGTTCGCCGCCTGGGGGCTGGCGCAGTTCACATTGAACCTGCTGGGACTGGTCGTGCTGCTGCGCTACCGCGCTCTGGTCCCACTGACGTTCGCGCTGCTGCTGTTCGAGAATGCGGCCCGCAAGACGCTGTTCCTGTTCCTACCGATCCCACGCACCGGTGAGGCACCAGGCTTGCTGATCAACATCGTGCTGATCTCGGTGATGGCGGTCGGACTGGTCCTGTCACTCTGGCGCCGGGACGGCGCTGGCTGAGCCGGCGTCGTCTAGCGGCAGGCGCGGTTGCCCATCGGTTACAGCAACAGACCCACCCCATGCCCAAGCACCCCCTCCAGGTCATCCCCGGCATCGGTCCTAGCCTCGCACGGGACCTGCGCGACCTCGGCTACGAGCGCGTGGCTGAGCTCAGCCGCGAGGACCCGCAGGCTATGTACGAGCGACTGATCGCGCTGCGCGGGACGCAGCAGGACCGATGCGTGCTTTACGTGTTCCGATGCGCGGTCTATTACGCCAGCAACACCGTCCACGACCCGGAGCTGCTGAAGTGGTGGAACCACAAGGACCGTTAGCGCCGGGAGCGGCGCCCGGGATGATCGCTACCAGCGGAACGGCCGGCGCTACACCAAGTATCATCGAGCTACCAGCCGACCGCGCGCAGCCCCCGCAGGAGGACGCCATGAGCAAGCCGATCATCAACCTCGACGAGGTCGAGCTCTCACCCTGGCCCGAAGCGCTGGCGCCCAAGGGTGCCACCGCGGAGCGCTTCGGCGCACGGATGGGACGGATCAGCTCGCTGCTCGGCGCGGTCAAGCTCGGCTACAACTTGACCTCGGTACCGCCGGGCAAACGAGCGTTCCCGCTGCACAACCATCGTGTCAACGAGGAGCTGTTCCTGATCCTCAGCGGGTCCGGTGAGGTACGCATCGGCGAGGACGCCCACCCTGTGCGCGAGGGCGACCTGATCGCCTGCCCGCCCGGTGGCCCGGGGACCGCGCACCAACTGATCAACACCGGTGAGGTCGAGCTGCGCTACCTCGCGATCAGCACGCGGGAGACCCCGGAGGTCGCCGAGTACCCCGATTCCGGGAAGTTCGGGGTACTCGCGGAGTTCCGGAGCCAGGATGGCGAGGCGGAGGCCTTCCGCTTCGTCGGTCGACGCGGTGACGCCAGCGACTACTGGGACGGCGAGTGACCGCGATCCGTCACCTGGAGCTGCACGTCACCCACGGCTGCAACCTGACTTGCGAGAGCTGCTCGCACTACTCCAACCAGGGCCACATGGGCCATCTGTCGCTGACGGATGCGGATGCCTGGATGGGTGCGTGGTCCAGCCGCATCCCGCTCAAGGTGTTCTCGCTGCTGGGGGGCGAGCCCACCATCCACCCGGAGTTGCCCGCATTCCTCACGCTCGCGCGCAGGCACTGGCCGGACGCCGTGATCCGGATCGTGAGCAACGGCTTCTTCCTGCACCGCCACCCGAGCCTCCCGGCGGCCATGCGCGAAGCCGGCAACGTCGGCCTCTACGTCTCGATCCACCACCCGTCGAGCGAATACTTCAAGAAAGTGCAGCCGAACCTGCAGCTCGCCAAGTCCTGGCAGCGTGACTACGGCATCAACCTGAAGGTGTACCGCTCCGCTGAGATGTGGACGCGGCGGTACCTGGGCTCCGGTGCTGACATGCAGCCCTACCGTGACCAGCGTCCGCGCGAGAGCTGGGAGCACTGCGTCGCGCGCCATTCACCGCAGTTGTTCGAAGGACGGATCTGGAAATGCGCCCCCCTCGCCTACCTAGGGATGCAGCATGCGAAGTACGGCCTGTCCGAGGACTGGTCACACTACCTCGGCTACCAGCCGCTGGCAGCGGATTGCGACGACGCTGAGCTGAACGCGTTCCTGGCCCTAGAGGAGGAATCCTACTGCGGGATGTGCCCCGCATCACCGGATTCGTTCGAGCTACCGCTGCCCTTCCCTAAGGCCCGTACGCGTTCGAACGATGCCTGAGCGGAGGTCGCAGGCATGAAGATCGTAGGGGTAGGGCTGAACAAGACCGGGACCAAGACGCTGGGCACCTGCCTGCGGACCTTCGGTCTGAAACACAGCTCGACCAACTACCCCGCGTTCCAGCTGTGGCGGCTGAAGCGCATGCGGGAACTGATGGTCGTGGTCGGCGCCTTCGACAGCTTCGAGGACTGGCCCTGGCCGCTGATCTACCGGGAGATCGACGCCGCGTATCCCGGTACTAAGTTCATCCTCACCACCCGCGACGACCCGGAGGTCTGGTTCCGCAGCCTCTGCGACCTCGCGAAGCGCACCGGACCCACCGAGTACCGCGAGGTCATCTACGGTCACGCGATGCCGGAGGGGCACAAGGAAGCCCACATCCGGATCTACCTGGAGCACAACCAGGCGGTCCGCGATCACTTCAAAGATCGACCGGATGCGCTACTGGAGGTCTGTTGGGAGCGTGGCGATGCCTGGGCCGAGCTCGCTGGCTTCATCGGCAGGCCAGCGCCCGACTCACCGTTCCCGCACGAGAACCGGACCAGCGACACCGATCGCAGCGATCGCTGAGATCAGCCTTCAGCGTCTCCGCTCAGCGCGGTGATCGGACCTGCCACGGCCACGCGTCGTCCGCGCCGAAGCCAGAGGCGACCTGGTCGATGTACGCACGCGCCTGCTCCAGTCCCGGGAAGCCCGTGACCACCACCCGGTAGTAGGTCTGACCGTAGATCTCGATCACCGCGATCCGTGCGGGGTAACCCGCCACCCCCATGCGCTCGGTCAGCTCCACCGCGCTCTCCTCCACGGTGTAGGAGCCGAGCACCACCGCCCAGGCACCGTCGCTAGTGATGGGCCGATCGGGCATGAGTTCGGTCTGCGGCGCCCAGACATCGCGCACGCGCGCGGGATCGACAGATCCGATGGGCTGCGGCGGCTGCCCGTGCGGTACGACGAAGAACTGCAGCGGTCGGTCCATGATCTGGGGGGCGTACCCGCCCGCACGCACCGCGATCTCGCCCTCCAGCAGACAGATGAGGTCGCGCTCCGCGTCGGAGCTACCCCAGATGTCGGTGCCGCGGATGCCCGCGGTCGCGGTGCCGATATGGACGCGCACATCGCGTCGGGTGCTCGCGCGATCGACCACCGAGGTCGTGAACCGGAACGCGCCCTTGATCACTCGCAGTACGCCGTCGAACAGTTCACCCGCATCGTCCTCGCGTACGACCAGGCCCTCGATGCGGAGTTCGGCGCCGGCTCCGAGCTTGACCAGCGAGCCATCCGGCATGCGCAGGTGCACCCGCCCGGTAGCACCTGTGCGGATCACGTCGCCCTGGCGCAGGCTGAAGTCGGATCGCAGCGCCTGGTTGTAGCCATCCCGCTGCACCCATGCGGGCGACTGCAGGGCGACCACGGCGGGGATCTCAGCCGCGAGGCAGGGGATGCTCGCCACCAGCAGTGACACCAGCAGCAGGCAACGGCTCAGAACTCGGATCCCCATGCTCATCGTCCCCTCCCCTACGCGCTGCCACCCCAGGCCACGCTCGCTGCGGGACCTGCTGCGATTCTGCCAGATGCGAATCACACCGGGCCGACCGACGGTCAGGACAAGGGTACCGCCAGTAGGTCGTGATCCTGCGCGTCGATGATCTCGACCCAGGTGAACTCGCCTGCGACCAGCGCTTCCGCGCCTTCGACGCGAACCACACCATCCACATCGGGGGCTTCGCCAGCACTGCGCGCGATCGCCGAGCCATCCGCCATGACCTGGTCCACCAGCACCTGGATCTCCTCGCCAACGCGCGCCTGCAGCTTGGCGGCGCTGATCGCCGACTGGCGCGCCATGAACCGCGCCAGGCGCTCCTGCGCGAGTGCATCAGGGACCGGATCAGCCAGGGCGTTCGCAGGCGCGCCGTCGATCGGCGAGTACGCGAAGCAGCCGACGCGATCGAGTTGCGCCGCGTCCAGGAAGTCCAGCAGCAGGTCGAAATCGGCATCGGTCTCGCCCGGGAACCCGACGATGAAGGTGGAGCGCAGCGTGATCTCCGGGCAGATCGAACGCCACGCCGCCAGGCGCTCCAGGACCTTCTCGCCACCAGCCGGACGGCGCATGGCCTTGAGGATCGTCGGGCTCGCGTGCTGCAGCGGCACGTCGAGGTACGGCAGCAGCTTGCCCTCAGCCATCAGCTCGATCACCTCGTCCACGTGCGGGTACGGGTACACGTAATGCAGGCGGATCCAAGCATCGAGCTCACCCAACGCCTCACAGAGGTCAGCGAAGCGGGTGCGCCAGGTACGGTCGCGCCAGACGGAGGCCGCGTAGCGGGTGTCCACGCCGTAGGCCGAGGTGTCCTGCGACACCACCAGCAGCTCGCGCACGCCATCCGCGACCAAGCGACTGGCTTCACCCATGACCTCGGCCAGCGGGCGCGAGCGAAGGTCGCCACGCAACTGCGGGATCACGCAGAAGCTGCAGCGGTGGTTACAGCCCTCCGAGATCTTCAGGTAGGCGTAGTGGCGCGGCGTCAGCTTCACGCCGCTGGCGGGCAGCAGGTTCAGGCGGTGGTCGCGCGGCGGTGGCGCGACCTGCGCATGCACCGCGTCCATCACTGCCGCGTAGTCCTGCGGGCCAGTGATCGCGAGCACGTCGGGGTGGCGCGCGCGGATCACCGCCTCGCGCTTGCCCAGGCATCCGGTGACGATGACCTTTCCGTTCTCGGCCAGGGCCTCCCCGATCGCGTCCAGGCTCTCCTCGACCGCGGATTCGATGAAGCCGCAGGTGTTGACCACGATGAGGTCCGCCTCGTCGTAGCCGCCGACGATCTCGTAACCCTCGACCCGGAGCTGGGTGAGGATGCGCTCCGAGTCCACCAGGGCCTTGGGGCAACCGAGGCTGATGAAGCCGATGCGGGGGTGCGGGCGCTGTCGGGACGCGAGGTCGCTCATGGGCTGGGGTCACCGCTGGGGGCGCGTAGCTTACGGATCAAAGACTTACCAAGGAAGGGGCGTGAACGGTCCCGAGGGACTTGCAAAGTGATATCACTTTGCTAAACTCCTGGTCCGAACGCGAGGAGACGATGATGGGACCGACCATGAGACGCAGGATCCGCATGCTGGCGATGGCCACGGGCTCCCTGCTGACCCTGCAGGTGCTGGCGGACGACCGCGGCGGCTGGCTGGGCGGCCTGCTCGGTGAGCTGCACGGCCCCCTGATGCCCCTGTTGGCGGTCGCCGTGTTCACCCTGGTGGCCCTGCCCGGCAGCGGGAGCCGCGGACGATGATGTTCATCCCGCACGGACGCAGCAAGGGCCGCCGTCGCCACCCGAGGCGCCAGATCCTGAGCGCCTGCGCCGCCGCGATCGGCGTGCTGGTGATCGCGCTGGTGGAGCGCTACCACGGCGGTGCGGCGAACTCGTCCACCACCCTCTGGATCGGCATCGCCGCGATCGTCGCGATCGCGATCGTCGCGGCGGTCAGCGCCCTGCGGCTGCGGGACCAGCCGCCGGAGGCAGTGGCGGCCGCGGTGCATGCAGCCGATCGCCGCTGCGCCTCGCCGCGCCTGCGCATCGCGCTGGTGGTGCTGATGCTGCTCGCGGTGATCACCGCCGCGGGGATCGGTTTCGTGATCGGCCACCCGCTGTTGGCGGTGCGGCCGGACCATTGGTGGATCGTGCTCGGGGCGCTGGGCGCCCTGTGCATCGCGAAGCTCGTATACGTCCTGCGCTCGCAGGACGACTGAACCTGACGGATACGGAGAGGAGACGAGAAATGGAGATGAAGACGCATGAGATGGACCGCAAGGTCGTCGATGGTTGGGTCGCACTCGCGATCATGGTGGCGGTGGGCATCGGCCTGTTCGTCTGGCTGATCAGCCTGGGCAGGCACCCGCACCCGATCGCGGTGCTGGGGCTGATCCTGACCGCCGCGGTCTGGTTCGTCTGCCTGTTCGGGCTGTTCACGCTGCAGCCGAACATGTCGGCGGTGCTGACGCTGTTCGGCAAGTACAAGGGCACCACCCGCCGCGAGGGCTTCCAGTGGGCCAACCCCTTCTTCACCAAGAAGAAGCTCAGCCTGCGCGCGCACAACCTGAACAGTGAGCGCATCAAGGTCAACGACGTGGAGGGCAACCCGATCGAGATCGCCGCCGTGGTGGTGTGGCGGGTGATCGACACCGCCAAGGCCAGTTTCGACGTCGAGGATTACCACGAGTACGTGGAGATCCAGACCGATGCCGCGCTGCGGAACCTCGCGATGGCCTACCCCTACGATTCCAGCGACGATGCGGTGCTCAGCCTGCGTGGCGACATCGAGGAGGTCACCGAGAAGCTGCAGCAGCACGTGCAGGAGCGGGTCGCCAAGGCCGGCGTCCTGATCGACGAGGCGCGCATCGCGCACCTGGCCTACGCGCCGGAGATCGCCGGTGCGATGCTCCAGCGCCAGCAGGCCGGCGCCGTGGTCGCCGCACGCACGCGCATCGTCGACGGCGCGGTGGGGATGGTCGAGATGGCGCTGGCTCAGCTCAACGAGAAGGGCATCGTGCACCTGGACGAGGAACGCAAGGCGGCGATGGTCTCGAACCTGATGGTGGTGCTGTGCTCGGACAAGGCCGCGCAGCCCATCGTCAACGCCGGCAGCCTGTACAGCTGAGTCGACGATGGCCGCGCGCAAGGCACTGCTGCTGCGTCTCCCGCCGGAGCTCCACGATGAGCTCCGGCGCTGGGCCGACGACGAGGTGCGGAGCCTGAACGCGCAGATCGAGTTCCTGCTGCGCGATGCGCTCAGGAAGCAACGCGGCAAGGTGGTCGGTCGCAAGGACGACGCCTAGTCCCCGCGCGAGCACGGCGGGGACGACCGGCGCTCCCCTGCCCGGGCCCTAACCGGTCAGCGTGCCGGCGCGGTAGTCCGCCAGCGCCTGCTCGATCTCCTCCATGCTGTTCATCACGAAGGGACCGTACTGCACCACCGGTTCGCCGATGGGCTGCGCGGCGATCAACAGGCAGCGCGCGCCGGCGGCCCCGGCCTCGATGATCACCGGGCCCTCCCCCGCCAGCACCAGCGCCCGCGCCGCGGGCGCCTCGCGCAGTGCGCCGCCGTCCGCTGGCACCTTCACGCTGCCCTCGTAGGGGTAGATCAGCGCGCTGTGTTCGTCCGGAAGCGCGTGCTCGTAGCGCGCACCGGGCGCCAGGCTGAGGTCCAGGTAGGTCGGCGCGGTCGCGATGCCGCGGACGGCACCCTGCACCTCACCGTCGGGACCCGCCACCTGCCCGGCGATGACCTTCACCCGCACGCCCTGCTCCAGCGCCACCACCGGGATCTCGTCCGCCGCGAACTCCTGGTAGGCCGCGGGCACCATCTTGTGCGCGGCCGGCAGGTTCACCCAGAGCTGGAAGCCGCGCATCAGGCCCTCGCTCTGCGCTGGCATCTCGGAGTGGATCACGCCGCGGCCCGCCGTCATCCACTGCACGCCGCCGGGCGTGAGGTCGCCGCGGTTGCCGAGGTGGTCCTCATGGATCATGTGGCCGGCCAGCATGTAGGTGACGGTCTCGAAGCCACGGTGCGGGTGCGAGGGGAAGCCGGCGACGTAGGCGCCGGGATCGTCGGAACCGAACTCGTCCAGCAGCAGGAAGGGATCCACCCGCGCGTGCGGGCTGCGGCCCAGGCTGCGGCGCAGCTTGACCCCCGCACCGTCCATGGCATCCACGGCATCGATCACGCGGGCAAGCGCACGGGGCATCGCGGCACCTCCATCGGGCCTATCATCCAACACTTGGGCCGCGGCGACCAGCCAGCCTACGCGGTCCTCAAGGACTGGGAACCGCGCTGACGTCGGCGCGCGGGCGCTTGGTCAGATGAAGGCGAACAGCGGCGGGAAGCCGATCACCACCAGCGCCGCCCAGCCCGCGTACACCGGCAGGTAGGCCGTCTGCCAGCGCTCCAGCGCGCTGAACGGCGTGCGTGCGCGCAGGAAGCCGGCGTAGAGCAGCGCGGACCAGGCGAGGTTCGCGAGCAGGATCAGGTTCAGGCCCAGCGCCGCGGTGCGGTTCGGGCTGAAGCCGTACTCGCTGATGCGCAGCACGATGGCGCCGAGCGCCGCCGCGTCCACCAGCAGCGCCGCCACCACCAGGATCACCTGCAGCAGGTCGAAGGGACCGGCCGGCGCCGCCGCATCGCGCGCCGACACCGCGTACAGCAGCAGCCCGAGCACGACCACCAGCACCAGGTCGAAGGTGATCAGGAGGTCGCGCGGGATGCCGTGCTCAGCGAAGGGCAGCGCCAGCAGGAACACCACCAGCACCACGGCGAACAGCGGGGTGAACACCCGGGTCAGGACCGGCGCCATGTTCTCGATCACGCTCTGCTTGGCCTCGACCAGCCAGGCCGCGACGACGATCCCGGCCATGCCCCCGCAGGGCAGCAGCCAGCGCCCGATCAGCGTCTCCACCGGCACCCCGATGGCGCCGAACAGCGCGGCGGTCAAGCCGATCAGCACCCCCCAGCCCAGCGCCAGCAGCACGCCGTAGATGAACAGCTCGCCGGTGAAGCGCACGAAGTCCATGCGGCCGGCGACGCTGCCCCAGCGTCCGCCGGCGTAGGCGATGCCCACCGCGAGCCACAGCGCGATCGGCAGGTGCAGGACCGCCAGGCCCTCGGTGTGGCCCCCGGGCGAGTACGGGTAGAGGTTCACGACCGCGGCCGCGCCCAGGAAGGCCGCGACCAGCCAACGGGTGGTGATCGGATCGAGCTGCCGCTTCCAGCCGAAGTAGGCGGTGAGGATCGGCAGCACGAACAGGCTGAGGTTGTGCAGGTAGAACCCCGCGTACGCATCCACCATCGGGATCCCGAACAGCGCGGGCAGCTTGATCGCGAGCGCGGCCCCGATCGCGGCCAGCCCCGCCGCCCGCGCGTCGGCGCGCGCCGCGGCGTCGCCACCGCCGTCGGTGGCGGGCATCACCAACTGCTTCCACAGCCGGGCCGAATGCTCGCGCGCGAACTGAAGCGACAGCGCGTCCAGCGATCCCATGCGCTTGACCGCGACCAGGAAGGCCTCGTCCGGGTCGAGCCCTGAGCGCTGCAGCCCGTCGATCTGCTCGCGCAGGTGGTCCTCCAGCTCGGCGACGTCCTGGGTCGCCACCGCGCGCCGCGCCGCGAGGTAGGCGCGCCAGCGGCTGATCTGCGACTCGAGCGAGTCCGTAGTCACGCGGGCGCACCCCGTGCCGTCGGCGCCAACCGCGTCTCCAGTGCGACGGCGACCTCGTCCTGGAGGCCGCGCAGCGTCGCTTCGATGGTGGCCCACTGGCGGCGCGCCTCGGCGAGCTGGCGCCGGCCACGGCGGGTGATCCGGTAGTACTTGCGGCGCCGGCCGCTGGCCGCGGTCTCCCAGCGTGCGCTGACGTGGCCGTTGCGCTCCAGCCGGTGCAGCACCGGGTAGAGCATGCCGTCGGTCCAGACCAGCTCGCCGCCCGACAGCGCGCGCACCCGCTGGATGATGGCGTAACCGTAGCTGTCCGCCTCGGCCAGGATGGCGAGCACGATCGGGGTGGAGGATGCGGCGATGAGGTCCTTGCTGATCGGCACGGTCGGTCCGGTGCGGCTACCTCGCGGCAACATACGTAGGGCCTCTAGGGGTGTCAACGAGACCGCGGGCGGCGCGCGATCGGCGGCTACGGGGCCAGGCCGACCCGCACGCCAGGCGCCTGCCCCTGGGACGGTGCGCCCGTCAGCCCAAGGGGCTGCATACCCCGGCGAACGCCTGGCCCAGCACATGGGTGTAGACCTGCGTGGTCCGCAGGTCCGCATGCCCCAGCAGTTCCTGCACCGTGCGGATGTCCGTGCCCCGCTGCAGCAACGCCGTCGCGAAACTGTGCCGGAGCGTGTGACAGCCAGCCGGCTTGGCGAGGCCCGCGCGCCGCACCGCCGCCTTCACCGCCCGCTGCACCGCGCTCGCGTGCAGATGGTGACGGACCACGCGGCCCTCGGCGTCCTGGCAGAGCCCCGCGGAGGGGAACAGCCACTGCCATGGCAGCGAGGTCGCAGCGTGCGGGTACTTCCGCGCCAGCGCGTGCGGCAGGGTTACCGGAACCACCGCATCACCCTGAGCCAGGGCGGCGCGGCGGACGGCCTCGACCCGGAGGCGCAGCGGCTCACACAGCGGTCCCGGCATCAGGGTGGTGCGGTCCTTGCCCCCCTTGCCGTCCCGCACCGTGATCACCCGGCGCGAGAACTCCAGGTCCTTCACGCGCAGACGCGCCGTCTCCGACACGCGCAGCCCGGCGCCGTACATCAGCGCGGCCATCAGCCGATAGGGCTCCGCGAGGGCGCCGATGACGCGCACCGCCTCCTCGTGGGTGAAGACCACCGGCAGCCTCGGCGGGCGCTTCGCCCGCACCACACCGGCCAGATGTCCGAGCGGCCGATCCAGCACCTTCGCATACAGGAAAACCAGCGCGTTCAGCGCCTGGTTCTGCGTCGCCGCGGCCACCCGCCGCTCCACGGCCAGCCAGCTCAGGAACGCGCCGACCTCCGGTGCGCCCAGCTCCGACGGGTGGCGCAGATGCTGGAACCGGATGAACGCACGGATCCAGTGCCAGTAGCTCTGCTCCGTCCGCAGGCTGTAGTGCCGGGTCCGGATCGCCTCCCGGAACCGATCCCGCAACCGCGGTCCTGCTTGCAGCGCCGGCCGCTCCATGGCTTGAGCCTCCCTGCTCCCACGAGTACTGTATTTCCGTACAGGGTGTTAGTCCACAGCCCAGCCCGCGTCAAGTCCGACTGGGGCGGCCCGGGAACATGGTCTATGTTGAGACCAGCACAGAGGAGCCGCAGCGTGCCGAACGATCCCCACCGCAACTACATCGCGCGCACGCGATTCCAATATCGCTGCGCGCTATCTAATCACTGTTAGCCGTGAATGGAGGTTGCGATGCACTTTGCAGCAATCGACGTAGAAACCGCCAATGCTGACCTTTCCAGCATTTGTCAAATCGGCGTTGCGATCTTTCGCGACGGTGCCCACGTGGATTCGTGGTCTAGCCTCGTTGACCCTGAGGATGCGTTCGATGGATTCAACATATCGATTCACGGAATAGACGAGCTGACCGTAAGAGGCGCACCAACTTGGCCGAGAGTAGCCGAGACCTTGCGCAGTCTAATCAC
>Ga0214472_10001503_pt1 | contig 26087 bp, 24 predicted proteins | sample RVTome_6_FD_207662 | JGI IMG/M metagenome (GOLD analysis project Ga0214472, IMG submission 207662) | Soil microbial communities from uranium-contaminated site in the Upper Colorado River Basin, Wyoming, United States - RVT140D175 | ecosystem: Environmental > Terrestrial > Soil > Contaminated >...
GTAAAAAACCATTCCCCCGGCCGCCGGACTGTGGTAAGTAAATTGTCTGCAATCAGGCTGGCGAGCCGGCCTGATCGCGCCCGGATGGGTGCCGCTGAACGTTCACCCAAACATACCATCCGCCGGGCACCGCCACCAAGCAAACTTTTCACTCTCAGGCAGAGGAATTTCGATGAACTTTCAGGATATCATTCTCGAGTTGAGCCGCTACTGGGCCGAACAGGGCTGCGTCATCCAGCAGCCTTACGACATGGAGGTGGGGGCCGGCACCTTTCATCCCGCCACCCTGTTGCGCGCCCTGGGGCCGGAACCCTGGAAAGCGGCCTACGTGCAGCCCTCCCGGCGGCCCACCGACGGCCGTTACGGCGACAATCCCAACCGCCTGCAACATTATTATCAGTACCAGGTGGTCCTCAAACCCTCCCCCCTGGAGGTACAGGATCTCTACCTGGAGAGTCTGAAGCGGTTCGGCCTCGATCTGCTGGAACACGACATCCGCTTTGTGGAGGATGACTGGGAATCGCCGACCCTGGGGGCCTGGGGCCTGGGATGGGAGGTCTGGCTGGACGGCATGGAGGTCACCCAGTTCACCTATTTCCAGCAGGCCGGCAGCGTGGACCTGCGGCCCACCACGGTGGAAATCACCTACGGCCTGGAGCGGCTGGCCATGTACCTGCAAGGGGTGGACAGCGTCTACGATATCTCCTGGAACAACGAGGTGACCTACGGCCAGATATTTCACCAAGCCGAGGTGGAGTTTTCCACCTTCAACTTCGAGGAGGCCAATGTCGAAAAACTGATCTTCTTCTTCGCCACCTATGAAGAGGAGGCCATGAGACTCCTGGACAAACAGCTCATCCTGCCGGCCTACGATTACTGCCTGAAATGTTCCCACACCTTCAACCTGCTCGACGCCCGCAAGGCCATCAGCGTGGCGGAGCGGACCCGCTACATCGGCCGGATCAGGAATATCGCCCGCCGGGTGGCGGCGGGATATATCGAGCAGCGCGACAGGATGGGACACCCCCTTCTCAAAAAATGAAGGAGAGCGGTATGGAAATTCTGCGATTCGGCCAGTTCCTCATCAACCGATGTCTGATCACCGACGAACAGTTGCTCGATGCCTTGAATTTACAGCGGAAAAAAACCGACCCCTTCGGGATGATCGCCCTGAAGGAGGGAAAACTGACCATGAAGCAGGTGGTCGAGGTGCTCAACGTCCAGGCGGACACCCCCTTTTTCTTCGGCGAGGTGGCGGTGAAGCTTGGGTATCTGCATCACGACGACGTGACGCATCTTTTGGAGGTGCAGAAAAAAAGTCGCCCTCCCATCGGCGAAATATTCCAGGAAATGGGGGTGTTGAGCCTGGCGGCCTGCGATCAGGCCCTGAAGGAATTTTTCGTGCTGCTCGAAGATATCTGAAAGATCAGGGATACAGTTGGCCGATCGCCTTGCGGAGTTGCGCGGGGCGGGCCAGAACGAGTTGGATGTCCCGGCGCCCGGTATATTTGTAAATGACATTCCTCACCGTGGGAGCATCGGGCACCATGGTGGCGACCACCAGGGAGCCGTTCCGGAAGGCGATGGGCAGGAGTTGAAATTTCACCGCCACCTCCCGGGGCATTGTGGCCAGCGCCTTTCCGGAAAAGGATTCGCGCCGGAGATCCACGAACGCCATTCTGAATTTTTCCGCCAGGGCCCTGAAAACCTCCTCATCGCCGAGACGCCCCTTTTCGATCAGCAACTCGCCGATCTTCTTTTTTAGCTGCTCTTGCGCCCGCAGGGCCGCCTGCACCAGTTTCTCGTCCACCAGCCCGCCGGCCACCAGGATCTCACCCACCCGGGCCGGCTTGTTTTCGAGCACCGCCTTGCGGATTTCCTCTTCCACCGCTTCCTGCGGAATATGCGCCTTTTCGGCGATAATCTGCCCGAGCCGGCGATTACGGCGCTGCTGCTGCTCGTCCAGGGCGCGTTGCAGCTCCGGCCCGTCGATCATCCCTTTTTCCATCAGGATCTCGCCGAGATAACACTTCCGGCAACGCTGCCGGGTATTGCAGCCGGGAAAGAAAAAATATTGATCGACCGTCTCCTGCCCCAGAATATTCTTGCGGGTGGAGAAGGCGAAGATGCCGGAATTCAATCTCTGCTCCCGGGGCACGAAAAGGTCGTAGCGATGGCCGTCGCCGGTTTCGATGGTTTCGATCTCGCAGGCGGCATCGGCGGCGAACAGGTCGGGTCGGGTGGGGGTGCGTATGCAACGAAATCCGGCCAGAGCCGCCCGGTAAGGGCCGGCGCCGTCCTCGGCATGGAAGGTGATCTCGTCATCGCCGGGCTGCCCCGGCTGGGCCCCCAGGACAAAGTGCTCCCGACCGTCCATGCCTTCCAGCACGGCCGGGGCCGCGGACTCGCCTTTCTCGTCCCGGCCGGCGGGAAACAATTCGTCATAAAGATTGTCGATCTCTTCGGCCGGGGGCACCAGATAATCGGCGAACAACTCGTCATGGAGGTTGTCGATCTCCCGGAGGTCGTCAACTATGTCCCGGGCCGCGGTCAACCGGTCGGATTTCAGGGCCACGGTGTCCGGCGTCCGGTCGCTCTTGCCGGTCATGATTTCACTCCTTTGCCTCACGGTCGAGGTTGGCGGCCGTCAGGTCGTAAAATCGCCGGGCCTGATCGTGGCCCGGCGCCAGGCGCAGGGCCTCGCCGAATTGCGCCAGGGCCTCCGGCAGTCTGCCTTGACGACCCAGGATGAGCCCGAGATTGAAACGAAGATCGACATCTTCCGGGGTCGTCTCCAGGGTTTGTCGATAGTAGAGGGCGGCCCGGTCGAGATCCCCCTGCCGGTGGCAAAGGATCCCCAGCTCCTTGGCGGCTTCGGCATAAGAGGGGTTCAGTTCCAAGGCCGCCAGGAAATGGTCCGCCGCTTCACCATCCCGGCCTTGCTCCATAAACACCTTGCCCAGATTGTAATGACCCGTCGCATATCCCGGATCGATATCGAGCAGCTTTTCGAAATGGGCCGCCGCCTCGTCCAATCTGCCGCTTTGCGCCATGAGAGTGGCCAGGTTGTTGAGGGTCTGACGGTCATCCGGCCGCAGCCGCAAGGCCTCCCGGTAATGGAACATGGCCCGGCCGAACTCGCCTTGTTCGACCAAGGCGTAGCCGAGATTATAGTGGGCTTGCTGATAGACGGGGTCGACTGCCACGGCCTGCTCATATTGGTCGATGGCCCCGGTCAGGTCGCCCCTTTCCTGCAGCACATTTCCCAGATTGAGGTGCACCCGCGGGCTGTCGGGGGCCCGCTCGGCACCATCCTGCCAGAGGGCTAGCGGGTCGCGCCAGACATTATTGCGCATCACGGTCAGGGTGGCGAGGATGGCGAGCAGACAGACGATGACAACGGCGAACCGGCGCGGCATCCGCATCTTCGCCGCCAGGGCCAGCAGAGACCAGGCCACGGCCACGCCGAGCCCCAGATTGGGAAGATAGGTGCGATGCTCGAACACGACATCCCGGATGGGAATGATGCTTGAGGTCACGAGATGAGCCAGGTAATAAAAGAGGATGCCGAAGGCAGGGATGGGAAAGCGTCTCACCCTGGCCGCGGCCAGACAGATCACCGCCAGGTGGAGCACGGCGGCCAGGGGCACCGGCCAGGCCAGCAGTGATTCGGCCAGCGGCAAGTCATAGTCCGGATGCAGTCCCCAAGGCAGGAAAAACAATTTGATATAGATGAAAAGCACCAGCAACTGGGTGGCCAGATAATGCCATCTGGAAATATCCCTGGTCTCCCGGGTCAGGGAATCGAGGTCGGCCAGGGATGGGGGACTGTGCCGGACGATCGTCGCCAGGACCACGAAGATAACGGTCATCGCCAGTCCGGTTATGGTCACCTTGACCAGGGCCCGCCGCGGGGAGGAGGTAAAAAAAATCACTTCGACGAGCAGAATGGCCAGGGGCAGCGTGGCGCTGTTCTGCTTGGTGAAAAAGGCGAGGCCCGCCGCCAGGACCGCGACGACTCCGAAAGACCACCGGCGGAGCGGGATGGCCTCCAGGCGGGCCTGGACATAACAGGCCAGGGCACCGATGTAAAAGAGAGCGGCCAAGCTTTCAAACCGCTGCACGATATAGGTGACCGCCTGGGTCTGCAGAGGATGCACGGCAAAAAGCAGGGCGGCCAGCAAGGGCAACCAGACGGCCTGAAGACCATCCACGCCGGACGTGGCAGCCGGACTCCGAAGCAACCCCCGGAGCAGCCAGAACATGGCCCCGGCGGCGAGCAGGTGGATGGAGATATTGACCAGATGATAGCCTGCGACATCAAGCTGGTGAAAATGGTAGTTCAATGCAAAGGAGAAAAAGCCGACGATCCGTTGCGGTGAGTATCGCCAAAGGGCCCGCAGGTCATCCAGGTGGCGGATCACCGGGTTGGCCTTGATCTGTCCGAGGCCGTCGAAATTGAAGGGGGCGTCCAGGGTGTGTCCGTAGGTCAGAGCCACGGCGATTCCCAGAATGGCCAACTGCACGGGAAGGGACAGGATAATGGTTTGGAAACGGGATGGTGAGTCGTTCGGCATGGTATTTCCCTTTCTATCCGGCGATCCACCTGTTTGTCAAGAGGTCGTTATTACCAGTAACAATTGTCAACAACTGTGCCATAAACTGTTTAAAAAAATATTCAACATAGGGTATCCGGTAATTCTACCAACGCTGATATTAATATAACTGACAGATTTCATTAATTTTTTTGTTTGCGTTTTTCCCGGGACCCATTATAATTTTCCCGTGTCCAGGGGATGCGCAAGGGAAACGAATACTCATCAGGATTAGATGGAGGAAACAGATGCGGAATATGTACTCTCAGGTTAAGACCAAAGAAAAAACCGGCGTCCTGGTAACCGACGGTCTGGGTAACGACATCCTCAAGGGGACGGTTTACGCGGTGGGCGCCGGGGCCATCGGCGTCATCGGGGCCTGGGCCATCAGTTGCCTGGTGGCCGGGGTGATCCATGCCGGCGGCCCCCTGGTTCTTTTGAACAGTTGGATCCAGGCCGTTACCGGTAGCGGGATGTGAGGCGAAGCACATCACGATGACGGAGGCGGCCCGGTGGCCGAGTCTTTTTCCATCTCCTCGATCACGGACTGGGCCTCCTCCCATTTGAAGTAGCAGCGGTCGAGCCGCCGGGTAACAACGCCGTATTCCCGGCTGCATTCCGCAAAGGCCGCTTCATTCTTGTACAGACCTGGATCGGCCAGACGCCGTTCCAGGTCCGTTTTGAGCTTTTCCAGCCGTTCGATTTCCTTTTCGCTCTCTTCCACCGCCTTTAGATAAGGCCCCAGCCGGGCCCCCCTTTCCTGTCTGAGCTTGGCCTGTTCCCTCCGGGCCTCCTTGCCGCGAGTTTTGTCCGGCCGGTCCGTTTCTGGCGGCCGCTCCGTCTCCCGGGACCGTTTCGCGGCCCGTCCCGCTTCCGTTGCGGTCATCTCCCGGCTCTTGGCCAGATAGTCGTCGATGTTGCCCTCGAAAAGGCTGGCCCGGCGGGTTTTGATCTCCAGGACCTTGTTGACGAACCGGTTGACGAAAAAACGGTTGTGCGACACGATGATGATGGCCCCGTCATACTGGGCCATGGCCTCCTGCAGCACCTCCTGGGAGGCCATGTCCAGGTGGTTGGTGGGTTCGTCCAGCACCAGCAGGTTGGCGGGCACGGCGATCATCTTGGCCAGGGCCAGCCGGCTCTTCTCGCCCCCGGAGAGCACCCGCACCTTTTTTTCCACGTCGTCGCCGGTAAAGAGAAAGGCGCCCAGCAGGGAACGGACCCGGGTGACGGTCATATCGCTCGCCGCACCGGCGACCACCTCCAGCAGGGTGAGTTCCGGCGGCAGTTCCTGGGCCTGGTGCTGACCGAAGTAAGAGAGCATGACGTTATGGCCCGGCCGGATGGTGCCGCGGTCCGGGGGGATCAGCCCGGCCAGCATCTTGACCAGGGTCGATTTGCCGGCCCCGTTGACCCCCACCACCGCCATTTTATCGCCCCGCTGCATCTGGAACGCCACATCCTCGAACACCGGTTTGCCATCGAAATTCTTGGTAAGTCCCGCCACCTCCAGCACCAGCCGGCCACAGTCGGCGGCCGGCGGAAAGCGGAAGGAGACCGACTCTTCACCGGCGGAAAGTTCGATCCTCTCAATTTTGCCAAGCTGTTTCAGGCGGCTCTGCACCTGTTTGGCCTTGGTGGACTTGGCCCGGAAACGCTGCACGAAACGCATGGTCTGCCGGATCTTGGCCTGCTGATTCTCGTAGGAAGCCCGTTCCACGATCAGGCGTTGTTCCTTTTCCTCGGCATACTTGGAGTAATTCCCCTTGTACACCGTGAGCCGGCCGAGGCTGAGTTCCCAGGTGATGGCCGTGGTCTTGTCGAGAAAGGCCCGGTCGTGGGAGATGATCACCAGGGCGCCGTCATAGGAGAGTAGAAAGTTCTCCAGCCAGGTGAGCGAGTCGAGATCCAGATGGTTGGTCGGTTCGTCGAGCAACAGCAGGGAGGGCTGGGCCAGCAATTGCTTGGCCAGCAGCAGCCGCATCAGCCAGCCGCCGGAGAGGGCGGTGCAGGGCCGGTCGAAATCGCTGGTGCCGAAACCCAAGCCCATGAGCACCTTTTCGATCTCCGCCTTAACCCGGAAAAGGTCGGTGCGCTCCAGGCGGTGCTGCAAGTCCTCCTGCCGCTGCAACAGCTCGGCGAAAAGGGAACTGTGCCGGTCCAGCGCGGCCAGTTCCCGGTTGACCCGGTCAAGGTCCTTCTGCATGACCAGGGTCTCGCCAAAGGCGGTTTCAGCCTCCTGGTAAATGGTACGGTCCGGCGGTAGGCCGGTCGCCTCCTGGGGCAGATAGGCGATGGTGGCGTAGCGGGACCGGGTAACCACCCCGGCGTCGGTCTCGATCAAACCGGCGATGATCTTGAGCAGGGTCGATTTGCCGGTGCCGTTCACCCCGGCCAGGCCGATACGGTCGCGCTCGTTGATCCGGGCCGAGACATCGTTGAAAAGGTGCCGGTCGCCGTAAAGGATATCCAGATGGTTGACAGAGATCATAGCAATTTCACGGTCCGGCGCGGCAGGTCATCGCAACGTTCCAAGGTGATCCGGTGCAGCAGCCCCAGTTCGGCCAGCCGTTTCAGGTTGCGGTTGCCCGGCCCCCGGAAAATCGATTCATCCCGGGGTGAAATGGTGAGAATGGCGGGTGCGCCGTCCCCGCGGCTGGCCAGTTGCCGGCGGGCTTCCCGGAACATCAAACGCGACAGGACCAGTTCGCCGAAGGCCGGATGAAAGGGGCCGGCCACGATGCTTTCCTCCAGGGTGGGGGTGGGTTGCAGCCCCATGCGCACCACCCGGATGGAGCGGGCGTCGAACAGTTGTTTCATCCGGGCCACCCGGGCCAGGGCACGATTCATGGTCAAGGGCCGATAGCCACCCTGGTCCAGCAGATCGTGCAGGCCGCTGCGGCGCAGCACCACCGTGGGATAGATGCGGACGAAATCCGGGGCCAGGGCCGCGGCCCGGGAGGCGGAAATCAGCAGGCGGCCGGTGGTTTCGCCGGGCAGGCCGACCATCATCTGCACCCCCACCGTCAAGCCGGCCCGGCGCAGGCGGGAGACCGCCGTCTCGACCCGAGCCGCGGTGTAGCCCCGGCCGCTGGCCGCCAGCACGGCGTCCTCCATGGACTGCACCCCCAGTTCGACCACCTTGACCCCGAGGTCGCGCAGCATCCCGGCCGTGGCCGGCTCCACCCCGTCGGGCCGGGTGGAAAGTCTGATGCCGCCCACCCGGCCGTCCCGCAGAAAGGGGTGCACGGCCCGGAGAAGTTCCTCCTGGCGCTCCTTGGCCATGGCGGTGAAGCTGCCGCCGTAAAAAGCGACCTCCACCGGTCCGTTTTTTTTGCGGGGCCGGGCCAGCCACTCCTCTACAATCCCGGCCACCTGCTCACCGGTCACCTTGCCATCCCCCCCCGGCCGGCCGGTGATGAGCCGCTGGTCGCAGAAGATGCAGCGATGGGGACAGCCTTGATGGACCACGAAGACGGGGATGATCAAGGGAGAAACGGACATGGCAAAAGGCTCGGGTACTAAGACAGCGTTCAGGCGCACCGCATGCAGGACAAAGGATCCAAATCCAAATCCAAATCCAAATCGAAATCCAAATCCAAATCGAAATCCAAATCGAAATCGAAAAAGACTGCGTGAAAAGCCGATTTCGATTTCGATGCCACCCAACCTCGTCAGATCAGTTAGAGATTCCCACCCGTTGAACAGTTACGGCCGATCGGCAAAGGCGGAAAATTATTGATGAACGTCGAATGTTCGACGTTCATTTTTTCAGCTTCTCCGGATTCACCCTTCCCCCTCTCCCCCCGCGGCTTCTTCCTCCAAGCCGCGCAGGGCCGCGGCCGCGGCCAGTTGCTCCGCCTCTTTCTTGCTTTTCGCCGTGCCGGTGCCCAGGTTCAGCCCCCTGAACATGACCGCCACGGTAAAGCGCTTGTCATGGGCCGGTCCTTCTTCCTTGAGCAGGGTGTAGGTGGGGGCCAGGTTGTGCGCTTCCTGCAGTTTCTCCTGCAGGGCGCTCTTGGCGTCGCTCACCAGCAGCAATTCCTTCTTGCCTTGCAGGACCGGAATAAACTCTTTTTCCAGAAAATTCGCCGCGGTTTCATAATCGCTGTCCTGAAACATGGCGCCCAGCACCGCTTCGTAGGTCCCGGAGAGGATGGACGGTTTCTTGCGGCCCTGGCTGGCATCTTCTCCCTTGCCGAGATAGAGGTAGGTGCCGAGTTCGAGCCGGGCGGCCATGGCGGCCAGGTTCGTCTCATTGACCAGGGCGGCGCGCAATCTGGTCAACTCTCCTTCCTTCATGAGGGGGTAGCGTTTGATGAGAATGCACCCCACCGCCAGATCCAGAACCGCGTCGCCCACGAATTCCAAAATCTCGTTGTCCTGGCCCAATTCCCCCTGCTCAAAGGCATAAGAACTGTGGATCAGGGCCCGGCAGAGCAGGGCCGGGTCCCTGAAGGTATAGCCCAGTTTCCGGCTGAGAGCGGTCAGACGAAAATTATCCTGTTGCATCAATTCCCGCAGTATCATGAGGTCACGGAGAGTTTGATCCCGAGTTTGTCACATTTCCCTTGTCAAAAAAAGTCATCTATGTTTAAGATGACGCCTGCGGTTGCGGCACGGTCGCGACTGCCACGGCGGCGTAGCCAAGTGGCTAAGGCAGCGGTCTGCAAAACCGTTATTCACCGGTTCGACTCCGGTCGCCGCCTCCAGGAATTTTCAACGGGCCAGCGATAGTATCGCTGGCCCGTTTTTTTTACTCCGCAAAGCGCATGCTGATATCCCTCGCCGGGGCCGAATGGGTGAGCGCCCCGATGGAGATCAGATCCACGCCGGTGGCCGCGATCTCGCGGACATTGTCGAGGTTGACGTTGCCCGAGGCCTCCAGCAGGGCGCGGCCGCCAACCAACTCCACCGCCTGGCGCAGGGTGGCGGTATCCATGTTGTCCAGCAGAATGATATCCACCCCGCAGGCCAGACATTCCCGCACCTGGGCCAGATTCTCGGCCTCCACCTCGATCCGCAGCCCATGGGGCGACCGGCTCCGCACCCGCTCCACCGCCACGGTGATGGAACCGCAGGCCGCGATATGGTTGTCCTTGATCAGGATACCGTCGGCCAGGCCGAAACGGTGATTGCGGCCCCCTCCCGCCCGCACCGCGTATTTTTCCACCATGCGCAGTCCCGGGGTGGTCTTGCGGGTATCCACGATGGCGGCGGTCAATTCCTCTTCCCGAAGCCGGTTGACGAAAAGGCGGGTCAGGGTGGCGATGCCGCAGAGGCGTTGGGCCAGATTGAGGGCCACCCGTTCGGCCCGCAGCAGATCGGCCACCGGCCCCTCCAGCCGCAGCATGATATCGCCCGGCCCTACCTCGATGCCGTCCGGCGCGGCCGCGAGAATCCGCACCGCCGGATTCTGCACCTTAAAGACCAGGCCGGCCACCTGTTCCAGGCCGGCGGCCACCATGGCCTCCTTGGCCACGAAGATCGCCCGCCCGGTCGCTCCGGGGTCGATGATCGCCTCGGTGGTCTGGTCGCCGAAACCGATATCCTCGGCCAGAAAATGTTCGATGGCCCGTCTGAGTTCAAGCTCGTTCATTCACCAGCCCGCAGTCCCTCAAGCCGTTTCCGGCTCTCCTCGATCTTGGCGAGCTTGGCGGCGAGCAGAGCCTTTTTTTCCTCTTCCCCGGCCACGACCTCGGCCGGGGCGTTGGCCAGAAATTTTTCGTTGCTCAACTTGGCGGCCACCTTCTGTAACAGCGTATCGGACTTGGCCTTTTCCCGATCCAGCTTGGCGATCTCCTGTTCCACGTCCACCAGACCGGCCAGGGGCACCATGATCTCGATGTCATGATATATGTAAGAGGCCGCCCCCTTGGGCCGTTCGCCGCCCTCCACCACTTCGAGCCGTTCCACCCCGGCCAGGGATCGCAGGGCGCTGCCGTTGGCCAGGAGCAGGTCGCGCCTTGGCGCGTCGTGGCAGATGATATGGGCGGTCAGCTTGGCCGAGGGGTGGATACCGGTCTCGCCCCGGATATTGCGGAGGCCGGTGATCACCCCCATGACCGTGTCCGCGTCGCTTTCCGCCCCGCTGTCCCGCCAGGCTTCGAGACCGACCGGAAAGGGGGCGATCATCAGGCTTTGCCGTTCGCCGGGCAGGCTGTGCCAGATTTCCTCGGTGACAAAGGGAATGAAGGGATGCAGGGTCTTGAGAATGGTCTCCAGCACCACCCGCAGCACCCGGCGCGCCGCGCTCCGGTTCGTTGCGTCGTCGCCGTACAGGTCGGGCTTGACCCATTCCAGATACCAGTCGCAGAACTCGTGCCAGACGAACTGGTAAATGGCCGAGGCCGCGTCGTTGTACCGGTAGTCGTCCAAGGAGCGGCTCACCGCCTCCACGGCAACGGCGGCCCGGCTGGCGATCCAGCGGTGCTTCAGATCGAGGCCGGCCAGGGTCAGGGAACCGGCCGCGACCGGCTCGTGCTCCTTCTCGCTTTCCTGGAGATGCATGAGGGCGAAACGGGAGGCGTTCCAGATCTTGTTGATGAAATGGCGGTACCCCTCGATGCGCTCCTCGGAGAGGCGGATGTCCCGGCCCTGGGCCGCGAAGGCCGCCATGGTGAAACGCAGGGCATCGGTGCCGTATTTGTCCATGACCAGGAGCGGGTCCAGGACATTGCCCTTGGATTTGCTCATCTTCTGTCCCTCGGCGTCGCGCACCAGGGCGTGGAGATAGACATCCCGGAAGGGCACCTCGCCCATGAAGTGCAGCCCCATCATCATCATGCGGGCCACCCAGAAAAAGAGGATGTCGAAACTGGTGATCAAGACCGAGGTGGGATAGAACAGCTCCAGTTCCCGGGTCTTTTCCGGCCAGCCCAGGGTGGAAAAGGGCCAGAGGGCCGAGGAAAACCAGGTATCCAGCACGTCGGTCTCCTGGAGAAGGCGGCCGGAAGCGCACTTGGGGCAGCGGTCCGGATCGACGGCGGCCACGATCAGCTCGCCGCATTCCTCGCAGCTCCAGGCCGGGATGCGGTGGCCCCACCAGATCTGCCGGGAGATGCACCAGTCGCGGATGTTGTACATCCAGTCGAAATAGGTGTTTTCCCAGCTTTTGGGGTGGATGCGGGTGCGCCCCTCCTTGACCGCGGCGATGGCCGCCTCGGCCAGGGGCTTGACCGAAACGAACCACTGTTTGGACAGGGTCGGCTCCACCACCGTATGGCAGCGGTAGCAGTGGCCCACCCCGTGCTGATGGGGTTCGACCTTCTCCAGCAGCCCCAGTTTCTCCAGATCCTCCACCACTTTGGCCCGGCAGGCGAAGCGGTCCAGGCCAACATAGGGCCCGGCCTGTTCGTTCATCATCCCGCTTTCGTCCATGACCTTCACGGCCGGCAGATCGTGGCGCCGGGCGATCTCGAAGTCGTTCAAGTCGTGGGCCGGGGTCACCTTCAGGGCCCCGGTGCCGAACTCCCGCTCCACATGGGTGTCGAAGACGATGGGAATCTCCTTGTTCACCAGGGGCAGGATCACCTTTTTTTCCGGCAGTTCGTTGTAGCGCTCGTCCGAGGGATGGACCGCCACGGCCGTGTCGCCCAGCATGGTCTCCGGCCGGGTGGTGGCCACGACCACAAAACCCTCCCGCCCCACGAAGGGATAGCGGATATGATAGAGCTGGCCCTCGGTGGGCTCGTGTTCCACCTCCAGATCCGCCAGGGCGGTATGGCAGCGCGGGCACCAGTTGATGATGTAATCGCCCCGGTAGATCAGTCCTTCGCCGTACAGACGGGTGAAGACCTCGCGCACCGCCCGGGAGAGCCCCTCGTCCAGGGTGAAGCGCTCCCGGTCCCAGTCGCAGGAGCAGCCCAGCCGCTTTAACTGGTTGATGATCCGGCCGCCCGACTCCTCCTTCCACTGCCAGACCCGCTCCACGAAACGGCGCCTCCCCATGTCGTGGCGGCTGGCGCCTTCCAGGGCCAGTTGCCGTTCCACCACGTTCTGGGTGGCGATGCCGGCATGGTCGGTGCCGGGAAGCCACAGGGTGTTGTGGCCCAGCATGCGGCGGTAACGCACCAGGATGTCCTGCAGGGTGTTGTTCAGGGCATGGCCCACATGCAGCACCCCGGTGACGTTGGGCGGCGGGATAACGATGGCAAAGGATGGCCTCCCCTCCTCCAGGGAGGCGGCAAAGAGCTTGCGGCTCTCCCAGTATTCGTACCACTTGCCTTCCACGGCCTTGAAATCATAGGCCTTGGTCATTTCCGGCGTTTCGGGGGTATTGCTGGATTCGGTCATGATGTTTCCGTATTCAATTTTCGACGTTAAACGTTCGATGCTTGCCCGGCGAAGCCTGTTTGTAGCGAAGCCGGGTTCGACGTTCAGGGTTTATATAACGCTCCAGGGCTTGGGCAGAAAGATATTCCAGTAGAGGTCCATGGCGAACCGATCGGTCATGCCGGCGATGAAATCGCAGACCATGCGGTGCCGCGGGGTCTCCGCCGGGTAGTCGATGAGCCTCTCCCACCCCTGGTCGTGGTGCAAAAAATAATCGTAGAGTTCCCGGAGGATCTTCATGGCCTTGACAAAATCCTGGTGCACCGCGTCGGCCTCGTAGACGTTTTCGTAGAGAAAGGCGCGCAGGTCGTGGATGGCCTGCATCGTTTCCCGCCGCATGGTCAGCCGTTCGCCGCCGCCCGCCAGGGTGGACTCCACCAGGTCCCGGACCATGGTGCCGATACGGCGGGAATGGCTGTCGCCCAGGCAACGCACGATATCGCGGGGCAGTTGTTCCTCCCGGACCACGCCGGCCCGCAGGGCGTCGTCCAGGTCGTGGTTGACATAGGCGATGATGTCGGCCACCCGCACCAGCCGCCCTTCCATGGTGAAGGGCAGCCCGGAGAGATCGTCCGGCAGGATCTCCCGGCGGCCCTTGGAATGTTTGAGAATGCCGTCGCGGACCTCCCGGGTCAGATTGAGGCCGGCCCCCTTTTTCTCCAGGATGTCCACCACCCGCAAACTCTGTTCGTAGTGGTGGAAACCGCCCGGATACAGTTCGTCCAGCGCCGATTCCCCGGCATGGCCGAAAGGGGTGTGGCCCAGGTCGTGGCCCAGGGCGATGGCCTCGGTGAGGTGGCCGTTCAGCCGCAGGGCCACGGCCACCGTCCGGGCGATCTGCGACACCTCCAGGGCATGGGTGAGCCGGGTCCGGTAATGGTCCCCGGCCGGGGCCAGGAAGACCTGGGTCTTATGTTTCAGCCGGCGGAAGGTCTTGGAGTGGATGATCCGGTCCCGGTCGCGCTGAAAGGCCATGCGGATATCGCATTCCGGCTCGGGCCGCTCCCGGCCCCGGCTCTCCCGGCTCAGGCAGGCATGGGGAGAGAGCATCCGCGCCTCGTTCTCCTCCGTGATGGTGCGCAACGTTCCGGCCATGCCGCCCCCCCCGGTCAATTACCACTTGGCGGCCGGGGCCAGGCTGCCGACCCGGGTGACCACCTGGGCCGGAGTGAGTTCGTGCAGCACCGTATGATTCATGATCCGGTTGGGATCGGCCTCGCCGTTCACGTTGGTGATCACCAGGGTGCCCCGGCCCTTGCCGTAAGTGTCGTTGAAATCATAGACCGCGCCCACCACGGCCAGTTCGCCGGCCTGGATTTTGCCGCCGTACAGGGCCACGGCCTGCTGCACCTGATAATCGACGTTCAGTTCCACGTTCCGGGCCCAGCGGAGATTAAAATCGCCGCTGCCGTCGTCCCGGGCGATCACCGGCTTCAGGGTGTCGAGTTCGGCCTTGATACCCGCGGTTTCGCCGGAATAATCGCCCATGGCCGCCTTGATGGCGCCGCAGCCGGAATGGCCCATGATCATGAGGACCGAGGTGGGCAGATGCCGGACCCCGTAATCCACCGATCCTTCGGCCGTGGCGATCTGATTGCCGATCTCCCGGATGACAAATATATTGTTGTTCGGATCCAGGCCGAACAGGGTGGTATGGACCCGGGAATCGGCGCAGGAGACCACGGTCAGGTTGGGGTCCTGCCTGGTCTGATAGGCTTCGAAATAGTCGTCGTCATGATGGTCGCAGAACTGGCAGTTGCCCTCGACGACCGCCTTGAGCATGGCCGGCGGGGCCAGCATGGTCTTGGCCGAACCCCCGCCGCCATGACCGTCGCCGCCACCCGAGCCGTAGGCCGCCGTGGTTGCCATAAGCAGGGCGGTCAGCCCCGCGCCCATCATCCAGGTCTTGCTTTGCTTCATGTCCGTTTCCTCCCTTTTCCGCTTAATAAGATATCCAATCAACCCAAACCGCTAAATTATCTCAAATGACCATGGTCGATGCCGCCCTTGCCGTGCCGGCGGGAACCCGCCATTTTCGGGTCCTGCGGGTTGAGGCAAACGAGGACCCGCCCGATGGGCGCCGGGGTATCGATTTCGCGGTTTCGAGCATACCGGCAAAACCCCGGATGGTCAAGGGGATGGAAAAAGTCGAACCAAGGGACACGGAAAACCTCGAAATTTGGCACCGATCCTGCAATAATACCGGCAGGCCAAAATCGATTTCTCACGCCAAGCCGGATAAATATTAAGAGGACAGCATGGATACGGATATAGTCGCCATCAACGATATCCTGGTGGCAGGGCCGGATTTCGCCACCTGCAGCCGCAAGGTCTTGAATTTTTTCGCCAAGACCGGGCTGGTGAAATACGACGTGGTCACCGTGGTGGAGGCCGAATCCCTGCCGGCCACGGACCCCGCTTTCTGGGAGCGGCTCGGGGAGGGTGAAGCGATCAACCGGCAGCGGCTGGCCACGCTGATCGACGAACTGGAACAGGAAGGGATCCGCACCCTGGCCGACCTGAAGGAACTGCGACAGGGGTATGCGAGCAAGCTGCTCCATACCGCCATCCATCTGCTGGACGGCTTCATCGGCATCGATACCCGCCTCTACAGCATCGACGACGACATGCACTGGTGCCCGGATTGCACCCGGGAGCAGATCCGGCGCCACCCGGCCAACTACTGGCTGCTCCGGGTCCGGTGCACCACCGACGAGACCGCCTGCGAGGATCGCTACCGCTGCCTGCGCCGCACCGGCGGCGGCTGAAATCAGGTCAATCGCGACCGTTCGAAATCAAATCAGGCAAAGGACGACACCAACAGGTCACGGCTTGGAGCCTGTCCGTAAACAAACTTGCAGTTTTTCTCCCCTTCGCCATCTCGCCGAATGTCGATCTTCGGCCGGCCGTCACCCAAGGGACTCGGAAAATACTAATTTACCTGGATTGCGTCCGGATTTGGGTCATATTTGGTTCCGCCGTGGCGGAATTGAGCAAAACCGTAGGCGTAGCAGGGCTACGGCGAGGATTTTGCGATTGAGGCGCGGTCAAATATGGGCCGAAGACGGGATGCATGATGGTAAAGTAGTATTTTCCGCGTCCCCAAGCGCGATCTCACGCCTCGTCATCTTCCAACGGCACGGTGCCGGCATCGATGAGCACCGTATGACATTCAACGGCAAACCATTCTTTGAATAATTCCAGATCGCGATTGGGCGGCCAAGTCGATTCGTCGGTGTACCAATCCTCCAGCTCGCTTTCAAACAGACTCTCGCAATTGAGGGCGATCCATTCCTCCAGGTTGTCCGCCTCCAGGTCGTCGATCAGGTAGACGGTTCTGTCCTCGTTGACTTCAGCCAGGCTGAGGTCCGGGGACTCGTCCTGTGGATGCGATTCGTTGACCCACTGCACGAACGGTTGCTTGGCTTTCAGAATCAGGGCGGCGCGATTGACCATGACAAAACACCTCTGTGATATGATTTATTATCGATTTTGCACACTTTTTTACGGCTGCAAGAGCTTGCCGAGCAGATGGCGGCGCAGGAGGTCCAGGGCCGTGGCGGCGGCGATCTCCCGGATCTGCCGGCGGTCGCCGGCGAAACGATAGAGGAAGTCCAGGGTGCGCTCCAGGGTGGCCAGGCCGAAATAGACGGTGCCCACCGGTTTCTCGGCACTGCCGCCGCCGGGGCCGGCGATGCCGGTGACCGACAGGGCCAGATCGACCCCGGCCCGTTCGCGCACCCCCTCGGCCATGGCGCGGGCCACCGGCCCGCTCACCGCGCCGTGCGCCAGCAGCAATTGATGCCCGACCCCCAGGAATTTTTCCTTCAGGTCGTTACTGTAGGAGACCACCCCGCCGCTGAAATAGGCGGAGCTGCCGGGCAGCGCGGTCAACTTGCCGGCGATCAGGCCGCCGGTGCAGGATTCGGCCAGGGCCAGGGTCTGGGCCCGGGTCCGCAGCAGGCAGCCGACCACTCCTTCCAGGGTCTCCTCATCCCGGCCGAAGATGCAATCGCCCAGGGCCGCCTCGATTTGGGCCGCAAGCCGGTCGAAAAGGTTGGCGGTCGTATCAATAGACGTGGTAGCGGACGGGGCAGGGGCCGGGGTAGCGGGCGGGCCGTCGATCACCGTCAGGCTGAGGTGCACCTCCGGAAAGACCGGATAGTAGCCGATCCGGACCCGGGGAGACGCCTTTTCCAGATGACCGACCAGCCGGTTGATTTCGATCTCCGGCCGGCCGAAGATCTTGTAGACTCGTTGCCTGACCCTCCGGACGCTTTCCCCCTGCCAGAGGGCCAGCCGGGGTATGACCCGTTCGGCCAGGAGTTCCTGCATTTCATGGGGCACGCCGGGCAGGAAAAAGACGGGGGTGTGGTCATGGATCAACAGGTAACCGGCCATGCGCCTTTCCGGACTCAGGACCTCGGCGCCGTCCGGCAGCCAGGCCAGTTTTTCCAGGAGCCGCATCTCCGTTGCCGATTGCCCGGCCGGGCAGCGGCGGATTTTTTCGAGGACCTCGGGAAAAAGCACGCTGGGCCGCTTAAGGGCCAGGGCCACCGCCTCGTTGGTCAGGTCGTCGCTGGTGGCGCCCAGGCCGCCGGTGACCACCACGAAATCGGAGCGGGCGATGGCCCGCTTGAGGGCCCGGCCGATCTCTTCGGGCGAGTCGCCGATGGTGGCCATGGCAATGATCTCGTGGCCGGCGCCGAAAAGCTGGCCGGCGGCAAAGCGGCTGTTGGTGTCCAACACCCGGCCGGAGGTCAGTTCGTTACCAATGGCGATTATTTCTCCGATCATGGCTCCGTATCCGTGAGATTTGTTGCCAACCGCCGCTACCCTTTCATCCTTCCCGCCACTCCCTTGTCCAGGAGTTTTTCCAGGGTCACCTCCACCACCCGGTTGGCAAATTCGGGCCGGGCCGGAAAAAAGACCTGGATGTAATTGTCGGTGAAACCCGACATCTCTCCCCCCCCGGCGCCGCCGCCCTCCACCAGAACCCGGCGGGTTTCGCCGAGATGGGCCGCATGGAACTCCCTTTTCTTTATATGACCCAATTCCCGCAGACGCGCAACCCTCTCCTCCTTCAGCCGGGCGGGGACCTGCCCCGCCATGGTGGCGGCCGGGGTGCCCGGCCGGCGCGAATAGGGAAAGACATGCAGATAGGTGACCGGCAACCGCTCCAGCAACTCGAAGGTCCGGCCGAAGGCCTCTTCGTCCTCGCCCGGAAAGCCCACCAGCACGTCCACCCCGATGGCCGCCGTCGGCAGCAGGGCCCGGCAGCGCTCGACGATGGCGGCGAAATCGCGGCCCGTATAGCGGCGTTTCATCCGCGCCAGAATCGCATCGTCGCCGCTCTGCAAGGGGATATGGAGATGGGGCATGAGATTTTCCGTCTCCGCCATGCAGCCCAGCAATTCCGGGCCGATCTCGGTCGGTTCCAGGGAACTGAGGCGATAGCGGCTGTCGGGATGCCGGGCGGCCAGTTGGCGCAGCAGATCGAGCAGCGAGACCGCGGGGTTGAGATCGCGGCCGTAATGGCCCACATGGATGCCGGTCACCACCTGCTCCCGGATGCCGCCCTCCACAAAACGGCCGGACTGCTCCAGGACCTCGGCCCGGGGCAGCGAACGGCTGCGGCCCCGGGCATGGGGCACGATGCAGTAGGAACAGAAGTTGTCGCAGCCGTCCTGCACCCGCAGAAAGGCCCTGGTGCGGCTGCCAAAGCCGCGCACCCGCAGATCGCCGATTTTTTGGGCCCGATCGACCGGCCTTGCCGGGCCGGAACCATCTCCGGAACGAACATCCAGGGCCAACTCCACCAGTTGGTCCTTGTCACCGTTGCCCACCAGATGGATGGCTCCCCCGAAGGTTTCCCCGATGTCCCCCCTCCCTCCGGATTGCCCGTCCATCTCCAGGATCTCTTCACTCGATACCTGGGCATAACAACCGGTGACCACGATGCGGGCCGCGGGGTTGGCCCGCCTGGCCCTCCGGATGAGGCGCCGCGATTCGGCCGCCGCCTTGCCGGTGACCGCGCAGGTGTTGATGACGTAGAGATCGGCCGTTTCCCGGCCCATCTCCACCACCGAGAGCCCCCGGGCCTCGAAATCGCTGCGGAACGAGGCGGACTCGAACTGGTTCACCTTGCAGCCCAGGGTAACCAGGGCCACGGTGGTCTTTTTCTTTTCACCCATGGATCTTACTCGCGCGGAGACACCGAAGTAATCGGTAACCGGTAACCGGTGATCAGTGATCGGTTACCGCCCACCGCCCACCTCCATCATCTTCCAACTCAACTACTCAACTTCTAACCTTCTCCTTACTCCTGACTCCTCACTCCGCACAAATCTCGCCGCTGCCCATCACTTCGTCGTCCCGGTAAAAGACGGCGAACTGGCCGGGGGTCACGGCGCGCTGCGGTTGGTCGAATTCGACCCGGAGCCGGTCAGCCCCCCTCTCGTCGGGCCGCACCGTGGCCGGGGCCGGCTGGTGGCGGAAGCGGATCTTGGCCAGGAAACGACCCGGCAGAACGGGCGGTTCGCCGGCCAGCCAGTGGGGTTGCCGCAGGGTCATGGTCTGCTGGAACAGATCTTCCTTTTTACCCACCACCACCCGGTTGTGGTCGCAATCAAGCCCCACCACATAGTAGGGCGTCGCATCCGGGATGCCAAGGCCGCGCCGCTGGCCCACGGTGAAACGGTGGATGCCTTGGTGGCGGCCCTTTACCGTGCCGTCGGCCAAGGTGATGAGGCCGGCCGGCAAATCGTCGCGGGAGTGACGTGCGAAAAAAGCCTCCAGGGTCTCGTTTTGCAAAAAACAGACATCCTGGCTCTCCTTGCCGTGCACGCCGGTCAGGCCGCGCGCCGCGGCCATCCGGTAGACTTCGTCCTTGGTATATCGGCCCAAGGGGGTCCGCAGTCCGGCCAGCCGGGCTTGATCCAGGCGGCAGAGGAAATAGGACTGGTCCTTGCGCGGATCGGCCCCTTGCCGGAGATGGAACCGGCCCTCTTCCCCGGCCTCGATGCGGGCGTAGTGGCCGGTGGCCAGAAAGTCGCATCCCCTGGCCCGGCTCAGATCGAGCAGCAGACCGGTCTTGACGGCGCGGTTGCAGATCACGCACGGGTTGGGGGTGCGGCCCTGCCGATAACCGGTGACGAAATAATCGAGGATGAGGCGCTGGAAGGGCTCGGCGAAATCGACCACCTCCAGCTCCACCTCCAGCCGGACCGCCACTTGCCGCACCCGAATGATCTGTTGCTCCAGATCCGGCTGGGCCAGGGCCATGAAAAAACCGTGCACCCCGTAGCCCTGTTCCTTGAGCAGGGCCGCGGTGACCGAACTGTCCACCCCGCCGCTCATGGCCACCGCCGCTTTGACGTTTTGACCGGAAATACCGCTTCCTCCCTGTGCCAGTCGAAATTTATCGAGTAGAGTAGCGAGGGTCCAAGGCTGTAGGCTGTAGGCTGAAGGCTTTTAGCAACAACCCGAGATATCCATGCCCGTGCAACCTACAGCCTATAGCCTACAGCCTGATACCCCTCGGCCTGCTGTTCGAAACCCGAAACATTAAGATACCATGATCGAGAAAGAAATAAGAGTCCGCCGGCCGGAACTGCTGGCCCCGGCCGGATCGTTCGAAAAACTCGTCACCGCGATCCATTACGGCGCCGATGCGGTGTACTGCGCCGGCAAACGTTACGGCCTGCGCGCCCGGGCCGCCAATTTCTCCGAAGAGGGTCTCGAGGAGGCGGTCGATTATGCCCATGCCCACCGGGTGAAACTCTATGTCGCCGTCAACATCCTGGCCCATGACCGGGATCTGGCCGGCCTGGACGAGTACCTCGCTTTTCTGGGCCGGATCGGGGTGGACGGCCTCATCGTGGCCGATCCCGGCATCCTGGTCCGGGCCGCCCGTCTCATTCCCGGGATACCCATCCATCTCTCCACCCAGGCCAATGTCACCAATGTCGAGAGCGCCCTTTTCTGGTGCCGCCAGGGGGCGCGGCGCCTCAATCTGGCCCGGGAGCTGAGTCTTACGGAAATCTCAGCCATCACCGCCGCCCTGGCCGCTTCCGGCCTCGTCCCGCCGCGGGAGACGGAACTCTTCGTGCACGGGGCCCTCTGCATCTCCTATTCGGGCCGCTGTCTGCTCAGTTCTTACCTCACCGGCCGGGACGCCAACCAGGGCGACTGCGCCCATCCCTGCCGCTACCGCTATCGCCTGGAAGAAGAAAAGCGGCCGGGCGAATTCTTCCCGGTGGAAGAGGACGAGTACGGCACCTACATCTTCAACTCCCGGGATCTCTGTCTGCTGCACCGGCTGGGCGATCTCACGGCCGCCGGGGCGGACAGCTTCAAGATCGAGGGCCGCATGAAGTCCACCTTTTATGTGGGCGCCGTGGTCCGCCTCTACAGGGCCGCCCTCGATTTTCTCCGGGATCATTTGGGTGAACCGCTGCCGCCGCTCTTCCGGGAGGAACTGGCCAGGGTGGGGACCCGGGGTTATACGGAAAATTTCATCGACTCCCCGCCCGGTCCCCGGGAGATGCTTTACGATACCCCCCGGACGGTGCAGGAATGGGTGCCGGCCGGGGTGGTGCGACGGCTGCTGCCGGCCGCGACCGTTGGCGGCCCGGGGATGGAGATGGAGGTGCGCAACACCCTGCGGCAGGGCGAAATCCTGGAATTCATGGGCCATGGATTGCAAAATATCGCCTTTCCGCTTGCCGCCATGCGCAACCCGGAGGGAGAATCGCTCATCCGGGCCCATCCGGGCAATATCATTCGCATCGAGGGGCTGCCCGCCTCGGCGTGGTGGCGGGAAAACGGCCTGGTCCGTAAAAAACCGCATCCCGCCGGGGATCGCTGATCGCGCGGCCCGCGGCGAGGGCCGACAAGCTGGCAAGCTGGCAAGCTGGCAAGCTGGCAAGCTGGCAAGCTGGCAAGCAGGCAAGCAGGCAAGCTGGCAAGCTGGCAAGCTGACAAGCTGGCAAGATGGCAAGATGACAAGCTGGCAAGATGGCAAGATGACAAGCTGGCGGGCTGGCAAGCTGACAAGCTGACAAGCTGGCAAGATGGCAAGATGACAAGCTGGCGGGCTGGCAAGCTGGCAAGCTGGCAAGTCGGCAAGCTGGCAAGTCGGCAAGCCCTGGGGTCTGCCGGTGGGGGCCGGCCGTCAGCCGATGCCCACCAGTTTGATCTCAAAGGTCAGGCTGCGGCCGGCCAGGGGGTGGTTGCCGTCCACGGTGATCCGGCCTTCCGCCATGGCCGTGATCCGTCCCTCGACCATGGTGCCGTCGGCCAGGCGGAAGGCGACCTCCTGTTCAAGGGCCGGCTTGAGATCGGCGGGCAACTCACCCGCCTCGCCGGTCCAGACCAGGGAATCGTCCTTCGGGCCGTAGGCCTCGGCCGGTTTCATCTTCACGGTCCTGGTCTGGCCGACACTCATGCCGAGAACCCCGGTTTCAAAACCCTTGATCACCTTGCCCTTGCCAACGGAAAATTCCAAAGGGGTCTTGCCGACGTTGGTTTCAAAGACTGTTCCGTCATTGAGTTTGCCGGTATAGAACACCTTGACCCGGTTGCCTTTTTTCACTGGCGCCATGTCATAATTCCTTAAACCACGCGCCGACGCGCCAAAGTGGCTTTGGCGCGTCGGCGGCCCTTGCGGTATTCTCACCCCTGTCGGTAGGTCGATTGCACCTTCCCGGCGGCTTGGCGAGAGTTTTTGATTTTTTAGGCCGGGTTGCTTCAGTTCTTCTCTTTGTGGGTGCTGATCCCGAGCACCGCCCAGAGGGGTCAGAGGCCGGTGAAAGCGGTAACCAAGGCCACGGCGGCCACCCCGAAGAGGCCGATCCGTCCCGCCATGCCGACCGGCGCGAACAGGCCAGCCAGGGCCAGAACGATGCCCACCACGATACGAATTATCTTGTCGATTCCTCCCACGTTCTTTTTCATGCCCGCCTCCTTTGCCGGAACAACGTCCGGATGTTGTCCTGCTGTGAATCCTTACCGGTTTCAGTCCGATTCCCGGTTGCCGCTTCCTGGGCAAGGCATGCATAATGCATGCCACTTGACAGGATTACGATGGAAACCCCGGCCCCCTCCCGGTCGTTGCCGGCGTTCAGGATTCGAAGAGGAGGGGCAGGGAGGGGATGGCCATGAAGCGCTCCACGTGGAATTCCGCCGCCAGATCGGGATTCTTGTAGGCGATGAGGCGCATGCCCACCGTGTCGGCGTGCTGGCGGTCCACGATGGAATCGCCGATGAAGATCGCCTCCGCCGCGGTTACCCCGAAATGGTCTAGGATCTTGAGCAGGGCCTCGGCATGGGGTTTGGGATTGGCCACGTCCGTGGCCGTGACCACCAGGTCGAAGAGGCGGGTCAGGCCGAAGCGGGCCAGGATGTCGGGCATGGTGGTGGTGCGGTTGGTGCTGATGGCGGTGCCATGGCGCGGCCGCAGGAAATGGAGAAATTCCTTCAGATCCGGCTCCAGGGTCAGATATTCCAGAAAAGGGGTGTAATCGACCCCTATCCGGTAATCGTGCACCGCGGCGACGTCATCTTCCGGATAACGGCCGAAGAGAAAGGCCACCGAATCCATGACATTATGGCAGTGGACGAAATCCAGTTCCGCCTCGGTCATGGACGGATGGCCGAAGGCGGCCAGGAGCATGTTGTAATATTCCCGGTTGGAGAGGCGGGAGTCGAGGATGACCCCGTCGCAATCGAAGATGACCAGTTTCAACATAATCAGTAAGGAGTAAGGAGTAAGGAGTGAGGAGTGAGGAGAAAAAGAATCACGAAACCGGGTGGTTACTTTTCACTCCTTACTCTGCACTCCTCACTATAATAATTTCTCGCGGATGAATTCCACGCCGTTGCGGAACAGGGCCACCCCCTGGCCTTCCTCGGGCAGTTCTTCCCTGGTCCAGCGCGGATGGTTGACCCGGTGCAGGAAGGCCTCGGGATGGGGCATGAGGCCGAAGAGGCGGCCGCTGGGGTCGCAGAGGCCGGCAATGCCTTCCGGCGAACCGTTGGGATTGGCCGGATAGGCCAGGGTGGCCTCGCCGCTCTCCGGGTCGGCATAGCGCAGGGCGATCAGTTTATGATCGCGGATGCGGTTCAGCACGGCCGCGTCCCGGGTGACGAATTTTCCTTCGCCGTGGCGCACCGGCAGATAGAGCCGGGAAAGCCCCCGGGTGAAGACGCAGGGCGAATCCGCATCCACGGTGAGCGAGACCCAGCGGTCCTCGAAACGGCTGGAATCGTTGTGGGTGAGGCTGACCGAGCGCTCCTGGTAATTGTGGTCAAAGCCGGGTAGAAGACCCATCTTCACCATGAGCTGAAAGCCGTTGCAGACCCCGATGACCAGTTTGCCGTCACGGATAAAGGCGTGCAGTTGTTCCTTCAGGGGCCGGCCGGTGGGGCGCACCACGGCGTAATTCAGGCGATGGGCCCCGGCCTGGCCGGCCCCCAGATCGTCGCCGTCCAGAAAGCCGCCCGGCAGGTTGAGCAGGTGGTAATCCTCCAGCCGCCGCTCGCCGTGCAGCAGTTCGCTCATATGGACGATATCGACCAGGTCGGCGCCGGCCAGCCGGCAGGCCTGGGCCATTTCCATCTCGCAGTTGGTGCCGTACCCGGTGATTACGATTGCCTTGACCTGTTTTGTCATCTGTTCATCCTTAAGTTGGGTAAAAAACGGTAATCGATTCTCAGTCACCGGTCACCGACCACCGATTACCGATCACCGGTCACTCTTCCCTTCCAGTCCCCGCCATTCCTCGCCGCTCATGCAGCGGCCCTTGATCTCCCGCTCCAGCCGTTCGAAGTAAATCTCCATGAAGGCGTGGCGCTCGTTGGCCAGGCAACGGCCGATGGGGGTCAGCAGGCGGTCCCTGACCTTGGACATCTTCACCTTGAATTCCCGGTAGGCCGTATCCTCGGTGGTGTAGGAGCGGGTGAGCAGATGGTCGGCGTCGCCGTTGTGCAGTCGGGCCCCCACCTGGCCGGCGAAGAGAAAGGCCCGGCCGATGCCGATGGCGCCGATGGAGTCCAGCTTGTCCGCATCATAGAGGATTTTCGCTTCCAGGGAAAGGGGCGGATTGCCGCCGCGATACCGGTGGGTGGCGATGCAATGGGCCACGGCGTCGATGGCCGGGGCCGGAAAATCGAGATCCCCCAGGATGATGCGCGCCAGGGCCGCCCCCTTGGCGGCATGGCAGAGCCGGCCCTGCCGGTCGGTTTCGTAGCGCCGGCCGATGTCGTGCAGCAAAGCCGCGGCGCTCAGGATGTCGAGGCGGGCCTCCATCTCCCGGCCGATGAACAGGGCGGTGCGATGCACCCGGCGGGTGTGGTCCGGACCGTGGCAGCCGCCCTCCTGGGCGCAGAAGTCGTCGGCAATGGCGGTCAGTTGGGCGGTCAACGGCTCGCCCAGGGGATAGGACTCCTCATTCATGATCGTCGTACAGTTTGCCTTGCAGCCAGCCCATGGCAAAACGCAGCAGGGCGGCCTCCTCCCCGGCCGGCGGCAATTCTTGCTCCGGCTCCCGGGTCTCGATCCGTTGCCGGAAACCATCCAGGTCGTAGAGGGCCAGGATGAAGAGTTCGGCCTGCTCAGCGGCGAGAGGCCGGCCGGCCTGGCGCTCGGGGTGGTGCAGGATGGCGGTCAGGGCGTCGTTGAATTCGTTGTACACCGCCAATCCCTGGTCAACGGCGTAGGCGGTCGCGGTCTGCTCCCGGCCGGCGGCGAAACCGCGGCAATGGGGTTCGCGGAGCAGGACATGAAACTGCCGGACCGAGCCGTCAGGCACCCGCAGGGCGGCCCGGCCTAGGGGATAGGCGCGGCAGGCCCCGGGGCGGTGGTCGTAGAGCCGGCAGCCCGCCGGCCCGACAAAGGGACAACTGGCCCGGCCGTCATCGACCATGCCGAGATAGAGGCGGGGAAAATCGCCCTCGTGGCGCTCGATCACCACATGCCGGTCGAGAAATTCGGTTGAAGAGATGGCCAACCCTTGTCGCAGCCCGAGGACGTCGTAGGGCGTCAGGGCCAGTTCCAGTTCCCGGCAGCAGTCGGTGAAGCAGGTCACGCCGGGGTGGCAGCCGAAGACAAAGGTTTCCTCCGGTCGCAGGGGCCGGACCCGATCCGGCAATTTCGTC
>Ga0214472_10001504_pt1 | contig 26081 bp, 18 predicted proteins | sample RVTome_6_FD_207662 | JGI IMG/M metagenome (GOLD analysis project Ga0214472, IMG submission 207662) | Soil microbial communities from uranium-contaminated site in the Upper Colorado River Basin, Wyoming, United States - RVT140D175 | ecosystem: Environmental > Terrestrial > Soil > Contaminated >...
ATCGACGTCGAGCAGTGGACCGGGCGCGGGCCGGACGGCCTCCACCCACCGGAGGAAAGCTTCGATGCGAGCACGCTCGCGGAGTGGGCAGCCGCCGGCGGAACGTACCTGCTCGCGACCAACGAGGCGCGCTCGGCCAGCCCCGAGATCCACCGGACCGGCGAAGCCACCGTCGTCGTCCTCCCCAGGCTCCTCAAAGACGACTACAACATCATCGTGCAGGACCGGGTGATCCGGTCGACGGGCCTCGGGCACGCCTACCTCGCCGGACTGCGGAAGGTGCGCGCGATCGGTGGGCTCGCCGTCGTCGCGGGCCACACGCAGATCATGCGACCGGGCGGACGTGTCGACGCGCTCGGCGCCGTGCTCGATTCGGCACTCGCCGAGGGCGACTGGTGGATCACCCCCGCCACCGCCGTCGCGGATTGGTGGAGCGCGCGCGCGGGGGTGAGCCTCGGCTTCGTGCCGGCCCAGCCCATGGAGGAGCGCCCCGGCCTCGCGGCCGGCGACGTCGGTGACCTGCTGGTCGAAGCTCACCCGACGCGGGATCTCGCGGGCCTCTGGGTGGACGTCGTGCTCCCCCACGCGACGGAAGGGCTCGTCCCTCTCCTGGACGGCGAGCCGGTGGCCTTCACCGCCACCTCGTGGGGGATGCGCGTCCCTGTGGGGATCCTCCCCGCCGGCGACTCACGCCGGATCTCGTTCGTCGTCATCGCGGGTCCCGAGGAGTGAGTACCCTGGATGTGACACGGGCAGGCATGCTCGCCGTGCTGCTCGTGTGCGCATCGGCGTGTGCCACCGCCGGTCCCGTGAGCATGACGCCGACCGAAGGCAATCGCTTCTTCGTGGCTGGATACCACGCGTACTGGACCGGGGCGAGCTGGGAGGCCTACCCGTGGGAGGCGCTCGATCGGCTGTACTTCTTCGAGATCGAGGCCGGGGCCGACGGATCGCTCCTGGACACGCACGGGTGGCCCGGCGAGTGGTCGGGACTGCTGGCTCGCGCTCGTGAGGTAGGCGTGTCGGTGGTCCCCACGATCTCGATGCACGACGCCGACGCGTTCGAAGAGCTCTTCGCGAGCCCCGAGCACGCGGCGCGCCTGGTCGACGAGCTCACGGCGATGCTGGCGACGAGCCCCGACGTCGACGGCGTCCACCTGGACTTCGAGGTCTTCCGCCCCGTCGACCTCGCGGTGCGGGACGGCTACACCGCGTTCGTCGCGCGCCTCGACCGCGCCCTGCACGCGCTGGACCCCGCCCTGGCGCTCTCGGCCTTCGCGATGGCGTTCGACGACGACGATGTGTACAACGAGCGCGCGCTCGCCGAGCTGGCGGACTACCTGGTCGTGCAGGGGTACGACTTCCATCACGCCGCCGATGCGCACGCCGGTCCCCTCGGCGCGACCGAGGGCTGGGGCCGGCTCAACTGGGCGAGCGTCCTCGATCGATTCCTCGGCTTCGGAGTGCCCGCCCGCAAGATCGTCATGGCCGTGCCTCTCTACGGCTACGAATGGCCCGTGGTCGGCGCCGAGCCCGGCGCCGAGACGCGCGGCGAAGCCGTCCTCATTCCGCTGGCGCCGGCCGCCGACGTCGTGCCCGAGCTACCGCGCGCCCTCGCCCAGGCGGCCGAGCACGGGCTGCGGCGCGACGCGGAAAGCGGGGTGCCCTTCTACGCCTACCAGGACGCTTCGGGCTGGCGGCAGGGGTGGTTCGAGGACAACGAAAGCCTGCGCGCGAAGTACGCCTTCGTCCGCGAGCACGGCCTCGGCGGCGTCGCGCTCTTCCCGCTCGCCTACGGCGACGCGGGGCACTGGGAGGAGCTGTGCGCGGCGTTCAGGCCGGCGAGGGGAGGTACTCCTCCAGGCACGCCCAGGTGAGCACGCGCACGGGGGCGACGAGGGTCGTGCAGTCCCGGTCCGCGTAGCGCGCCCCCGCCCCGACGCTCAGGAAGTCCTCGCGGCAGAGCGCCTCGCTCGGTTCGCCGCACTGGAGAATGTCCCACGGCCCGGCCCGGTACCACGCCCCACCGCCCGCGAGCGGCGCGCAGGTGAAGTCGATCCGGGTAGGCAGCGCGAGGCCCCGCATGACACGCACGTCGCCCTCGGCCGGCTCCGCCCTCGGGTCCCAGTCCCGAATCGACATCTCCTCGAACTCGCGCAGCTCGTCACCCGGCGTGATGGGCTCTTTGAGCGGATCACCCACGAGGGGGATCCGCCAGAGCCCCGTGCTCACGGAGATGTGCGCCCGCAGATCCCAGTAGACATGGTCCCGGTACTCGAAGTCGACGAAGAGCTGTCGCGTGGCCATGGAGACGTACGCCGCCGGCTGCTCCCGAGGGGGCGAAGCGATGCGAACGCCGTCCTCTCCCCACGGGAGCAGAACCGGTCGCGTGATCTCCCTCGGCCGGGGCTCCGGCGACGCGCCACGGAACGCCCCATCCCGTGGCGCGTCGCTCGGCTCCGGCACACACGCGAGCTGCGGCAGCGTAGGCGCCGCGAGGGCTGAAAGGCAGACGCGCCGCAGAAAGGAGCGGCGGTCGTGCGAGCGTTCCGTCAACGCATGGCCCCCGGCATCCGCGCGTCGCTCAGTCGCCTGCTCGGAGCAGTAGCCGATGCTGTGCGTTCGCCTCCACCGCCTGGCGGCTGAACGAGAGCGGGAAGTACTCCTGGTTCGCCCAGTTGTCGAGCAGGTTGCCGTAGAACGGGCTCTCCGGACGCCCCGACTGGCCGGGGGCATTCGTGGCGAGCGAGCCGTCGAGGTTCGAGAAGTCGATGATCTCGCGGTAGGTGGCGCCCACCGCCGCCATCGTGTTCGCCCCACCGAGCCGCTCAGCGGCGGGCAGGTCGTAGGCCGAAACGAGGTCGTGCGGGAACTCGCTCCGGTTCGTGCGGCCCCAACTCCACTGAGACGGGTCGTCACCCTGTTCCTGGCGCAGCTCCCGCACGGCGGTCGCGAGCGCGGCCTCGGCGTCGAACGGCTCCGCCGAGCCCTCGTCCGGCGCAGCGGTGGGGACGAGGTTGCGCAGCTCTCCGAAGATCGCCGCGGCCCTCGACTCACGCGCGTAGACGCCGTCCCACGCGGCGAGCTCCTGGCGGTGGCGCTCGAGCTCGGGATCTGCCGACGTCCAGCCACGGAAGTGCTCGAGCCCAGCGGCCGCGGAGGCAGAGAACGCGTCGTGCTGGAGTCGCTTCATGTCCTCCATCGTGACGTTGCGCAACGTGGGCATGACGCCTCCGAGGCGCTCCCACCTGTCGAAGCCACCCGCCCTCTTGAAGAAGAGCGGCGGATCGTACCCGGGCGTGTGCACGTGGATGTCGTGGTTGGCCGTGGCGACCCAGCCGCGCTCGGGGTTGAGCTCCGTGGGGAGGTCGTCGCGGAACCCCACCCACTCGTACGCGCCCGTGCCCGGCACCGGCAGACGCCCGTGCCAGCCGTCACGGCTCGGGGAAAGCGCCGAGGCCTGCCAGGAGATGTTACCCTCCGCGTCGCCGCAAACCATGTTCTCGGTGGGCGCTGCGTAGTAGGCGAGCTCCTCGATGAACTCCACGCACGTGTCCACCTGATTCAGGCGGAGCCCGGCCAGGTATCCGGTGGTGCCGGGCTCGTGCAACGTGGAGCGGATCGCGTACGCACGCCGGTTCTCCGTGTCCTCGTAGAAGATCGGGCCGTGCCGGGAGAACTTCAGCTCGATGACCTCGGTCCCGCCGCCGAGCACGCGCACCGTGTCGTGCTCGATGCGAAGCGGCTCCCAGCTTCCGTCGAACATGACCTCGTTCGGGTTCTCCGGGTTCACCGTCTCGACGTAGACGTCCGACTGATCCGTGCCGACGATCGTGAGTCCCCAACCCACGCGGCCGTTGTGCCCGATCGCGACACCCGGAAGCACCGGCTCGGTGCCGCCGATCGCGGTCCATCCCGGAGCGTCGAGGTGCACGATGTAGCGCAGCGACGGGTTTGCGACGTTCCTGTGCGGGTCGTTCGCGACGATCACCTGCCCGCTCGCGGTCCGACTACCGCTGAGCGCCCAGTTGTTGCTCCCCGGCGAGGTCTCCTGAACGCCCAGGTTCGCCGATACCTGAGCGTCCTCCCAGGTCGTGTACGGCGCCACCAGCGGCGGGCGCACGATGGTGCCTTGAAAGCCGCCGAGGCCGGCGATGACGTCGTCCGTGATGATCGAGTAGTCGACGCCGCTCGGGACGACGAGGTCGCGGTATGGTGTCGGATTCGCGCGACGATTGGCCTCCTCCGCGCCGAACGTCACGACGTCCCGAGCGAGACGGATCTCGTTCCGGGCATCCCCGAGCGGCATGGCCGTGGCGATGCGTAGGAGCGGCGTCTCGGCCGACCAGCGCTCCGGAGAGAGCCCCGTCAACTCGTACTCCACCGGCAGCTCACCCGCGGCCGTCGCGTGATCGATGTACGCGTTCACACCCGCGGAGAACGCCTCGAGGATCTGCCGCCCGTCTGGGTGATAGCTGCCGAACTCCGCCTCGCTCCATGGGCCCCGGTACTTGAGTAGCCGCGCCGCGCGATCGTGCTCGAGCGCCTCGGGCCCCAGGATCTCGGCCAGGCGACCCTCACCGGCGCGGCGGTACATGTCCATCTGCCATAGCCGGTCCTGCGCCTGCACGAAGCCCTGCGCGAAAAAGAGGTCGTCCTGGCTCGAGGCATAGATGTGCGGCACGCCCCAGGGGTCGCGGATCACCTCGACGTCCGCCTGTAGACCGGGCACATCGATCGCGCCGTCGATCTGGGGCAGCCGGCTGGCCGCGAGCTCCTCGAACGTGCTCGGAGCCGCTTGGCATGCCGCCGCGACCAGCAGCAGCGAGAAGGCGACGACGCCCCGGCGCACAGGAGCTACCGCCTGGGATCCCGAGACGATTCTAGGCGGGTCGTGGCGCATGGCTCACCTCCGGTTCTGTCTCCCCACTGGGCGAGGATAGAAAGTAGAGGCCCCCCTACTGCGCGCGAAAGGCAGTGCGGCTGCCAACGCGAGGCCGGGCGCCATCTCGGCCCCGAGGCGCGCGAGCTCGGCTAGCGACCCACGCGCTGTACGCGCTCGAACTCGGCGATGGCGTCGACGTGGTTGATGAGCGCGCGCAACTCCGAGAGGCGGGACGAGGTGAGCGCGTCCTGCGCGGCGACGACCTCGAAGTTCGTTGCTACGCCCGCGTTGAAGCGGGTCGCCTCGGCGGCCGCGCTCTCCTCGGAGAGCTCACGGCTCCGCGTGGCCGCGTCGAGCTGTAGGCGCGTATCCCTCACGGCTAGCCCCGCGTTCGTGACCTCGGTGACGATCGCGAGCTCCTGGCTCCGGATGGCGAGGTCGCGTTGCTCCATGGCCAGCCGCGCACGCTCCAGGTTGGCCTTGGCCGAGCGCATACCGATCGGGTAGGAGAAGCTCACGGACAGGTTCCAGGTGGGCGTGTCGAAGGCCGCGATCGAGTTCAGGCCGTCGATGTAGCCACCTTCCCGGACGAGGATCGGGGCGCCACCGAGCTCCGAGCGGTCGTACTCCGTGCCGCCGACGCCGAGCAGCGAGTACGATGCGGTGAGATTCAGCTCGGGCAGCCGGTTGTTGCGGGTGACGTCGAGGTCGATCTCCGCCGCGCGGCGCTCCTGCCGCACCTGACGGACGTCGGTCCGCTCGCTCAGCGCCACCTGGATCGCGGCCTGGATGTCCACCTGCTGGTCGACGATCGTGGGCAGCTCGACCGGGTTGATCGTCTGAAAGAGGAGCGGGTCGTCGGCGCCGCCGATGAGCAGGCTCTTGAAGGTGAGCTCCTGGTTGCGCCACTGGATCTCGGCGTTGAGCAGCGCCTGCTCGGCCGAAGCCACCTGCGCCTCCGCCTGGATGACCTGGATCTGCGCCATAGTGCCGAGCCGGACGCGTACTTGGTTGTCTGCGAGGAGCTGCTCGGCCTGAGCGAGGCTCCGCCTCTGGATCTCGATCTGCTCGATCGCTGCACGCAGCCCCCAGTACGTCTGACGCACGGCCTCGGTGATGTTCTGGATGCGCTGGTCGAGCTGGATCTCGGTGATCTGTCCCTGAATCTCCTGCGTCTGGAGCGCGGCGCGCTGGTCGTCCGTCCTGAGACCCGCCAGGAGCGGCTGCGTGAAGTCGAGGCTCACCGTCGAGCGAAAGCTCGGGTTCAGCGTCGAGAACACGTTGTCCGTCGAGGTGCGGCTGTTTTGGAAGCCGAGACCGAGCCTACCTCCATACCACGGCACGGCCTGATCGATCGACGTGTTCATGGTGTGGCGCTGCGTGGTCGTGCGCGCCCCACCGTCGAGCTGGCTCGTCGACTGGTTCGTGGAGTTGTTGTAGCCGTAGGTGGAGTTGAGCGTCGGCGAGAAGACCGCCCGAGCCGCCTGCAGCGAGAACTGCTGCATGCGCGGGCTGAGGCGCGCGGTCTGGATGTCGAGGTTCATCTCGAGCGCCCGTGCGATCGCCTCGTCCAGCGTCAGCGTCACCAGCTCCCCGCCCGGATCCTGCGGGGGCAGCGCCGTGCCGACCTGATAGCGATCGACGGGTACCCCTTCCGCCGCACCGGGCTGCTGTTGGGCCTGCAGGCTCGTATGGGCTACGGCCGTCATGATGACGGCCCACGACACGATCCGATCCGCGCGCTTCCTCATCGTCCATTCCCCTTCAGTACTTGATTCTGTGGGCCCGATCGACGACTTCCCCTCGCGTTGGGCTTTCTATGGACAACCCGGTGAAGTAGATCGTTAGGCCGCTTCCACCACGCCCCCTCCGAGGCCATGGCCCCGAGCAGCTTCGAAGACCGACGCACCTTGGGACTGCTGGCGACCACCGGAGTCGGGGTCGGCGCGATCGTCGGGGGCGGCATCCTCGCGCTGGCCGGTGTCGCGTTCGCAACCGCGGGGCCCAGCGCGATCCTGGCGTTCGCGCTGAACGGCGTCATCGCGCTGATCACCGTCTTCTCGTTCAGCGAGCTGGCCTCCCGCTTCCCCGAGTCGGGGGGCATCTATACGTACGCGCGCAAAGCGTTCGCGGTGGAGGCGGCCTTCGCCGTCGGCTGGGTCGTCTGGTTCGCCTCGGTCGTCGCCGCCGTGTTGTACGCGATCGGCTTCGCGGTCTTCCTCGTGCCGCTCCTCGAGCAGATCATTCGCGCCGTCGGCCTGGAAGCCCCCGACTGGATCGGCGGACGCTTCGCGCGCCTGGCCTATGCGCTCGCGGCGCTCGGCGCCTACGCGTGGGGCCTCATGCGCTCCGCCGTCGTGGGAGGCCAGTGGACCACGGTGGGCAAGTTGGTCGTGTTCGGGATGCTGATCGCGGGTGGCTTCTGGACCCTGCTCGCGGACGCGCCCCCGCTGCCCGATCTCGCATCCCGCTTCAGCCCTTTCTTCGAGAGCGGGGCGTCGGGGCTCGCGCAGGCCATGGGATACACGTTCATCGCCTTGCAGGGCTTCGGCGTGATCGCTGTCGTCGCCGGCCGAGTCGACGAGCCCTCGCGCAACATCCCCCGCGCGATGTTCTTCTCGGTGGCGGTCGCCCTGCTCGTCTATCTACCCCTGCTCTTCCTGATCGTAGCGGTCGGCGCGAACGGCCGGCCCATCGCCGAAGTCGCCGGGGCGAATCCGGAGATGCTCGTCGCGGTCGCTGCCAGGAACTTCCTCGGGGGCCCAGGCTACTGGCTCGTCGTGCTGGCGGGGATCCTCTCCATGCTGTCGGCATTGCAGGCCAACCTGATGGCAGCCACGTCCTTCGCGGACACCATGGGGGCCGACCGCACCTTTCCCCTCCGCCTCGAAGGCGGGATGGCCGACGGTCGGGCGACGACCGCGGCGATCAAGGTCACGACGCTCACCATCGCGTTCGTGCTCATCGCCGTGCCCGACGTGGCGGCCGCCGGTGCCGTATCGAGCTTGATCTTCCTGACCACCTACGCGCTCGTGCACGGGGTCGCGTACCTGGTCCGCAGAAGGGCGTTCGAGCGGAGCCCCTTCCAGTCACCCCTCTCCCCCTGGCTGCCGCTCGCCGGAGGGGGCCTGTGCCTCGCGCTCGCGCTCTATCAGGCTGCGGCGGTTCCGTCGGCGGGCGTGCTCGCCGCGCTCTGGCTAGCGGTCGGCGCCATCCTCTACGTCACCACCTTGGCGCCGAGAGCGCGCGTGGTCGACGCCTCGAGCGAAGAGTTCGACCCGCAGCTCCTCCGTCTGCGGGGGCGGAGCCCCCTGGTGCTCGTACCCCTCGCCAACCCCAAGACCGCGGGCGTGCTGGTGAAGATGGCCGAGGCGATCGCGCCGAAGGGCGTCTATCGCACGCAGCTCCTCTCCGTCGTGCGCCCACCGGCCGAGTGGAAGAGCGGGGTGCTCCCTGCCGAGCTCGTGGACGCACAGGCGGTGCTGGCAGGAGCGCTCTCGGCGGCGATCGCCGTGGACCTCCGACCGGAGGCGGTGATCACGATCAGCGACGATCCCTGGTCGGAGATCATCCGCATCGCCGAGCGGTCCAGATGCGAGAAGGTCCTCCTGGGCGTGGGGGATCAGGGGACGTCTCTGACCTCCGGCCCCCTCGAAGCGCTCATCGGTCGGGTGAGCGCCGACATCGTCATCCTGCGGGCACCGAGCGACTGGAATCCCGACGAGGCGCACCGCATCCTCGTCCCCTCTCGGGGCGGACGCGCGCAGAGCCCCATCCGGGCGCGGGTGCTGGGGAGCCTCACCAGGGAGGCGCCGCGCGAGGTGACTTTCCTCGGCGTCCTGCCCGAAGGCGGTGGGAGCGCGGCCGTGCGCGCGGCCGAGCGCGAGCTGGGCGCGCTCGCGCGAGACGAGGCTCGCGGCTCTGGCACGGCGGTCGTGGTCCAGCGCGACGATCTGGTGGCGGAGGCGGTCGAGCGCTCGCAGGTGTGCGACCTGATGATCCTCGGCCTCAGGCGGAGCGGTCGCGGCCGCAGTGTGCTCGGCGGTCCGATGGTCCAGATCGCCGAAGCCACTCGCTGCCCACTCATCATGATCAGCCAGCGGGGGTGATGAGGAGGCCGACGCAGCGGGTCGCTGACGCACGAGGGGGCGCCGGCCGGTCGCCCGGCCGACGCCCCCCGAGAACGCTGGACGCGCCTAGCGGCTAGTTGCCGCCACCGCCACGGCCGCCCCGGCCGTACGAGGCGCTCGGAGGCAGCTGCGCGCCGGACAGGTCGTCCGGAACGCTTCGCTCACGGACGATCCTGTGCGTCAGCGTCCCAATGCCCTCGATCCTCGCTTGAATCGTCTCACCGTCCACGAGGTAGCCCGAGCCCGTCGCGCGCTGGACGCGGCCCGCGCCCGTGCCGCCGGACGTTCCGCTCTGCATGACATCACCGGGGAACACGGTGATGAGCGACGACGCGTACTCGATCAGCTCCGGGATCGAGTGGATCATGTCACCCGCCCGGGCCTGCTGGACGGTCACGCCGTCGACGACCGTCTGCTGGTGCAGCTCCTGCATCGGGTCGCCGTAGAACTCCTTGGGGACGATCCACGGGCCGTGCGGCGCGAACGTGTCGTGACCCTTGCCGACGAACCAGTCGGAGCCGGAGCCGAAGCCTCCTGACGGCCGGCCGCCGCGGTCGGAGATGTCCATGGCGGCCATGTAGCCGAACACGTAATCGTACGCGCGAGCCGCCGAGATGTACTTGCCCGTGCGGCCGAACACGATCGCCAACTCGACCTCGTACTCGATCTCGTCACGCCCGAAAGGCATGATGATGTCCTCGCCGTCGCCGATGACCGCGCCGCGGGTCGGCTTGAGGAACAGGTACGGGACGCCGCGGTTCATCTGTCGATCCAGCGTCCGCTGGGCCAGCTCCTCCTCGGTGCACCCCTCACACGCGTGCGTGTAGAAGTTCACCGCCGCGTTCATGATCTTGCTGGGATACTGGATGGGAGCCTGGATGTCGACGTCCGCCACATCGTGGACGTACGACGGACGGGCGCTGCCCGAGAGCAGGTCGTCCTCCACGAGGTGGTTCACGATCTCGTAGAGGCGGTACTTGAGCCCGTACTCGTACTGCCCGATGAGCTCGAGCATGTCGTCCGGCATGGCGACCGTGACGTAGTCCGCGTTCATCTCCAGGGCGCGGTTCGCGGCCGCGATGTCGACGATGAGCGCGTCGCGGAGGACGAGCCCGACCGTCGGCGCCCCGTCGATCCCGAAGGTCCCGACCTTGAAGGGCTCGGCGGATTCCATCGCCTGAGCGACCACCAGGCCCGGACTCGCCAAGAAAGCGAGAGCAGCTAGTGTGAGGGTGAGTCGTGCAGTGCGTTGCATGGCAAGTCTCCTGAGACCTGAGAGAGAATCACCCGTCGTCGGCGACAGGAGTCCTCCTGTGATGGTGCGTGCAGGCAAATGGCGGCCACCCGCGCGGCCTGTCAAGGCGACACCGAAGCTCCCCGGAACGCTGGCAAGGCGAGAACAGTTGCGATGCGTCCTCACTGGGGGCTGGGGCGTAGCGCCGCTTCCAGCTCCCCGCGCACGAAGGCGTCGGCCTCCGAGCCCAGCGCGTCCGCGAGCGCTGCCCGGGCTCGCTCCGAGCCGATCCGCCCCAGCGCCCACGCCGCGTGCCCCCGCACGAGCGGCGACTCGTCCTCCAACGCGCGCACCAGGACGGGGAGCGCCTCGGGCGCGCCCCAGTTCCCCAATGCCACGCAGACGTTACGCAGCAGGCCCTCGCGCTTCGCCCGCCGGATCGCCGATCGCCTGAACAGCCTGCGGAAGCCCCCTTCATCGACGGCGAGCAGCCGCTCGGCGAAGTCCACCAGGACCTCGCCATCCGTCTCGGGGCGGGCCGCGTAGCCGGGCTCTTCGGCCGGCCTCGCGAACTGCTGGTTCCAGGGGCACACCTCCTGGCAGATGTCGCACCCGAAGACGCGGTTGCCGATCGCCGACCGGAGCGCTCCGGGGATCGGGCCTCTCAGCTCGATCGTGAGATAGGAGATGCAGCGTCGGGAGTCGATGATGGGGGCACCGTCCTCGTTCCTGCCGAGGAGCGCTCCGGTCGGGCACGCGTCCAGGCACGCCCGGCAGGTCCCGCAGCGGTCCTCCTCGAAGGGCGGACTCTCGGGAAGCACGATATCGACGAGCAGGACGCCCACGAAGAAGTACGACCCGCGCCGGGGATTGATGAGAATCGTGTTTCGCCCGAACCATCCGAGCCCGGCGCGGCGCGCGAGCTCGCGCTCGAGGATCGGGCCCGTGTCCACGTACGGCCGCCCGCGCACGCCCCCCTCGACGTATCCGTCGAGCCAGGCGAGGAGCTCCGAGAGCTTTCCCTTCACCACGTCGTGGTAGTCGTCCCCGCGGGCGTAGCGCGCGATCACCGCTCGAGAAGGATCGCCGGGCACGCCTGGCGGGTCCTCCTGCATGTACTCGTGAGCGACGACGACACACGACCGCGCCTCGGCCATCGTCAGTGAGAGGTCCGCCCGCCTCGCGACGGCGTCCCCGCGGGCGAGGTAGTCCATGTCGCCGTGGTGCCCGTCGGCGAGCCAACTGCCGTAGAAGGGCATGTGCTCGCTCGCGCGCGCCGCGGTGACGCCTACGAGGGAGAAGCCGAGCTCGTGCGCCCTCCGCTGCAGCGCCCGGGGCACGTCGTCCGCTGCCGGCCTCACGGCTCAGAGTCGCTCGGCGACGGGCGGGAGCGCGTAGCGGCGGCCCTTCCATGCCACGTGACGCCCCCGCGTCCACGACCGCACGAAGATGTACGCGCCGACGAGAGCACCGAGCGGATAGAGAAGCCCGTACTTGGCCGGGCCGCCCATCTGGCGCGTGAAGAGGGCCCAGGTGAGGGCGCTCGTGGCGCAGACGATGACGGACCAGACGAGCAGATCGCCGCCACCCAGGCCCGTGAGGACGGCCCCGAGCGCCGCGGGCGGCGCGAGCCAGAGCGCGACGCCCGTGAGGAGGGCCACCGGAGGCACGAGCGGGCGTAGCCACGCCGGCAGGCTCTGGAGGCCCCCGAGGACGATGTTCTTGGACCATCCGTCCACGAGCTCGCGGAGCGATCGGTACATGCGCGTGGCCAGGTCGGTCTCCGCGCTTCGGACCCGAAGCTGCAAGCCGGCGCGCTTCACGTGCTGCGCGAGCGCGAGATCCTCCACGATCTCGTCCCGCACGACCTCGTGTCCGCCGATCCGCTCGTACGTGTCCCGCCGGAAGAGCATGAACTGCCCGTTCGCGATGGCGTCGCGCCACCGCCCGTTCTTCGCCGTCTCTTCGAATCGGGGGAAACGGAAAAACATCATGAGGAAGATCTGCGGTTGGACGAGGCGCTCCCAGAACGTCTCCATGAGCTGCCGTCCGACCACCGTCAGCAGACTCGCGCCGTCCTCCTCGAGGCCCGTGACGGCCCGGCCCAGGAGCTCGGGCTCATGCATCGTATCGGCGTCCGTGAAGAGCAGGAGCGCGCCCTCGGCCGCGGCGAACCCCTGCCAGCACGCCCACGGCTTGCCGAGCCACCCCGGGGGGAGGGGCGCGCCGTCGAGGACCGCCAGGCGCCGCGCGCGTCCCGCCCCGAGCGCGCGGGCGATCGCGCCCGTCCCGTCCTCGCTCGCGTCATCGACCACGATCACCTCGAAGGCCCGGTACGTCGACGCCGTCAGCGACCGTACGCACGTCTCGATGTTCAACGCCTCGTTGCGCGCCGGCACGATCACGCTCACCAGCGGCGCCTGCGCGCCGTCGCGCGCCGGGGCCGAAGGCAGCTCCCTCGGCATCCGCACGACCACGAGCAGATACACGAGGATGGCGACCCACGGGAGCGCGAACAGAAAGGGCGTCATCGCGACTCCGGCTACGGACGGACCGGCGTCCAGCGCTCCCCGTCACGGCTCCGGTACTTCTCGAGCACACGCTCGAGCGCCTCCTCCAGGTCGATCCCCTGCTCATTAGCGATGACGAGCAGCACGAAGAGCACGTCCGCCAACTCGATCGCCAGGTCCTGCCCTGGCTCGTCGGCGCGCTTGGGCTTGTGGCCGAAGCGGTGGTTCATCTCACGGGCCAGCTCGCCCACCTCCTCGGTGAGCCGCGCCAGGTTCGAGAGGGGGGGCCAGTAGCCCTCCTCGAACTGCGAGATCCAGGCGTCGACGCGCGCCTGTGCGTCGCGCAGCCTCACGGGACGATCACCAGCTTGCCGAACGCTTTACCGGACTCGAGCAGCTCGTGCGCCCGGCGGGTCTCGTCGAGCGGGAGCACCTCGTGGACCACCGGCCGCAACGCGCCTTCGAAAACGAGCCGCATGACCTGACGGTACTCGGCCGGCGACCCCATGGTGCTCCCCAGGATGGAGAGTTGCTTCCAGAAGACGAGCCGGATCTCCGTGACGCCGCGCGAGCCCGTCGTCGCACCGGAGGTGACGAGCCTCCCGCAGGGCGCGAGCGCGCGTAGGCAGCTCGGCCAAACCACCTCCCCCACCGTGTCGAGCACGAGTTGCACACCCTTCTTCTCGGTGTCGCGCCAGACCTCCCGGGAGAAGTCGACCTGGCGTCTGTCGTAGACCACGTGCGCTCCGAGCTCCTGGACGAGCCGCACCTTGTCCGGCCCCCCGGAGACGGCATAGACCTTCGCTCCCGCACGGGCCGCGATCTGGACGGCCGCGGTGCCGACTCCGCCCGAGGCGCCCGTGATGAGCACCCGCTCCCCCGGACGGAGTCCACCGCGGTTGATGAGGGCGCGCCAAGCGGTGACGAAGACGAGCCCGGCCGCGGCGGCATCCGTGGACGCGAAGCCCTCGGGGATCTCGAGGAGGCTCGCGGCCGGCACCACGGCGTACTCGGCGAAGCCCCCCTGCGTGTGCTCGCCGACGATCCGCATACGCGGCTCCTCGAAGGAATCGCCCTGGCCCTGCCCGTCGTACCACTCGTAGCCCAGCGCCGGATCGACCGCGACGCGCGCGCCGAGGGGGACCGACTCCGCACCAGGACCCGCGGCGTCCACGACGCCGGCGATGTCGGATCCGCCGATGTGCGGCATCGGCGTCTCGATCGGGAGGCCCCGGCGCACCCAGAGGTCGAGGTGGTTCATCGCGGCCGCCTCGACCCGGAGCCTCACCTCGCCCGCGCGGGGCTCGGGGACGGGCACCTTCCGAACCTCGACGACTTCGGGGCCCCCGAACTCGGAGAAGACCGCGGCGCGCATCGACTTTCCCATCGGCCAACCCCCTGAAAGGTGGCTCGAGAACGGCTGCGTCCGTCCTTTCGGGCGTGCGAAGTCTAGACCACGGCCGGAGAGGTCACAACCGACGTACGTCGGTGGCCCCCCGCGCGGCCTCGCTCTAGCTTCATCTGTTTCCTTTCGCGAGTGCGCTCGAGACCCGACGCCGACATCACGATGGCATCCCACAAACCGCCGCCCGGCACGAGGGCCGACGACTCCACGCTGGGTGGCTACCTCGACGTGCACGACCGGCCGCCCGCCTACGACGGGCCGGACGGCCATCCCTACACCGTCTCGCTGGAGGTGGAGAAGACATCCAACCTCAGGGCGCCCTACTCGGGATACCTCGTCTTCCCGCGCTGGGCGACGACGGGCGTGGGCATCGTGGGGCACGTCGAAACGCCGACCGTCTGCGACTGCGCCACGCAGGATGAGGCGATGCGCCGCCTCGGCGAGCTCACCCTCCTGGAAGTCCAGCACCTCCTCGTCGAGGCGCTGGAGCGCGCGCACGGTGAGGCCGAGCTGGCATGACCGACCCGGCGCTGCGGGTCACGGAGATCTTCTACTCGATCCAGGGCGAGTCGACCTGGGCGGGGGTCCCGTGCACCTTCGTGCGACTCACCGGATGCCCGCTCCGGTGCGTCTGGTGCGACACGGCACATGCGTTCCACGGCGGCGAACGCATGTCCTTCGACGAGATCGTGGCGCGCGTGCGCGCGTATCCTGCTGCCGTGATCGAGGTCACCGGAGGGGAACCGCTCGCTCACGCGCCCGCATATGCGCTCACGGAGCGACTCCTCGAAGAGGGGTACACGGTGCTCGTGGAGACGTCCGGGGCGTTCGACGTCGCCCCCCTCGACCCGCGCGTCCACAAGATCATGGACCTCAAGTGCCCCGGGTCGGGAGAGAGCCACCGCAACCGCTGGGAGAACCTCGAGCACCTCACGGAGCGTGACGAGATCAAGTTCGTGGTCAAGGATCGGAACGACTACGAGTGGGCACGCGAGACAGTCCGCGCGCGCGGTCTGGACGCGAGGGTGGAGGCCGGGTCCCTGCGCGCGCTCCTCGTATCGCCGGTGTGGGGCGACATCGACGTCGAGGAGCTCGCCGACTGGATTCTGGAGGACGCCCTGCCGGTGCGCTTTCAGATGCAGCTGCACAAGCTCGTCTGGGGGCCCGAGCGAACGGGCGTCTGATGCCGACCAGCCCCCTCGAAACCGATCCACGGTTCTGGGTCCTGAGCGAGGCCCTCGCCTCGTACGCCAGCGACGCAAACGACCCCCTGATCCTGGAGGGCGACTACCTGCAGGCTTCGGTCGCGCTCGTGCTGCGCGCGCGCGATCCCCTCGAGCTCCTGCTCATCAAGCGGGCCACGTCCGAGCGCGACCCGTGGTCCGGCCACATGGCCCTGCCGGGCGGCCGCAGGGACGATGCCGACGCCCACCTCGAGGAGACCGCCCGGCGCGAGACGCTCGAGGAGACGGGCGTGGACCTCTGGAGGCTGGGCAAGCCGCTCGGCCACCTCGAGGACCTCGCTCCCTCGAGCCCCAGGCTCCCGCGTCTCACGGTCTCTTCGTGGGTCTTCGCCGTGCCGCGCGACACCGAAGCACGCGTGGCGAGCGGTGAGATCGACGAGGTCCATTGGGTGGGCCTCCCCCACCTGCTCGCACCCGAGAACAGGAGCGCGGTGGAGATCTCCCTGCCCGGCGGTGCGCGGAGCTTTCCGTCGTTCCGCGTGGCGGGCGAGCATGTTTGGGGGATCACGTACCGTATTCTGGAGCGCTTCCTGGAGGTGCACGGGAGTGGCGACTGAACGCCCGAAGAGAGTCCCCCCGGTGGCCCACCTTCCTGAGCTCCTCGCGCCCGCGGGCAGCCTGGACGCCGTGCGCGCCGCGCTGGCCAACGGCGCGGACGCGATCTATCTGGGGGCCGAGCGCTTCAACGCGCGTGACGAGGGGGCGCAGCTCACCATACAGGAGCTCGAGCTCGCGTGCGCGCTCGCGCACAGGCACGGCGCGCGCGTGTACCTGACCTTCAACGTCTTGCTCAAGCCCGGCGAGCTGCGGGACGCGCTCATCCACCTCGGAGAGTGCGTGGATCGCGGCATCGACGCCGCGATCGTGCAGGACCTCGGAGCCGTGCGCCTGATCCGGAGGGTCTTCCCGGGGCTCGAGATCCACGGCTCGACGCAGATGACGGTGCACGACGGGGCCGGGGCGCGTGTGCTTCGGGACCTCGGGGTGGAGCGCGTCGTCATGGCACGCGAGAACACGCTCGACGACCTACGGGCCGTCAGGGAGACTGTGCCCGATATCGATCTCGAGGTCTTCATCCACGGCGCCCTATGCATCGCCTACTCCGGGCAATGCCTCATGTCCGGCATGATCTCGGAGCGGAGCGCGAACCGAGGGACGTGCGCGCAGTCCTGCCGTAAGGATTACGTCCTGACCGACCACGCGACGGGCGTCGACCTCGATCGCGGCTACCTGATCTCCGCGCGCGACCTCGCGGCGGGCGAGCACCTGGAGGAGATCGCAGAGCTCGGCATCCGGACCCTGAAGATCGAGGGCCGCAAGAAGCGGCCCGAGTACGTCGCGACCGTGACGAATGCGTACCGGAGCTCGCTCGACCGCTTGGCCGAAGGGCGGTGGGCGCCCCCCACGCCGGCCGACACGGCCCGGCTCGTCCAGATCTACTCCCGTGGCTTCACCGGCGGAATGCTCGGGGGTCGGGAGGGCCGGAGCTACGTGACGCGCACACACCCGGACAACCGCGGTGTCGTCCTCGGACGGGTCGCGCAGCTGGGGCGCGGCGAGATCGTGATGGATCTCACGGAGGCGGTGCGGCCGGGTGACGGCCTGGGCTTCGAGCACCCGGAGGGGGCCGCGCGGGGCTCGGCCGGCTTCGTCGTGAAGCGCGTGCGCACGCTCCGCCCCGGGAAGGGCCATCAGCTCCAGGCGGTGCCCGCGGACGCCCGGGTGGGCGTCGGATGGACGGTGCTCCGCACCTCGGACGGATCGCTGCTCGGCCGGGCTCGGCGGTCCATCGAGCGCGTGCGAACGGACGGAGTCGGGGCTCGGACGCCGCTCCGCGTGGTGGCCTCGGGCCGCGAGCACGGGCCGCTCGCGCTCACCTTCACGGGCGACGGCGAGAGCGTGACGGTCGAGACGTCGATCGTGCTCGCCCCCGCCACGAAGCATGCGCTTGACGGTGTGCGGCTCGCCGAGCAGCTGGGCCGCCTCGGCGAAACGCCATTCGAGCTCGACGAGCTGGATCACTCGGGTCTCGACGACGGCCTCTTCCTGCCGGTGAGCGCCCTGAACGACGCTCGGCAGGAGGCCGTGCGTAGGCTGGTGGCGCTCCGCGAGGCGGCCGCACGCCGAACGCGAGCCAGGCGCGTGGCGGCGATCGAAGCCGCGCTCGCCGTCACCGTCGAGCACGAAGCCCAGCCGCCCCGTGCGCCGGCGGCGGGCCCCACCCTGAGCGTCGAGACGGCGTCGATAGACGCGGCCCGGGCCGCGAGCCAGGCGGGAGCGGACGAGATCACGATCGACGTCTTCCTTCGCCACCCCATGCCCTCACCCGCACGCGTGCGCTCGCTCGCGGACGAGCTGGCCGCACGAGGAAAGCTGCTCCGGCTGCGCACGCCGACGATCGTGCGCCCCGAGGAGCGACGCACGCTCGACCGCTGGCTCGCGCTCGATACACCCATCCAGAGCGGCCACCTCGGTCTCGTCGCCGAGCTCGCCAAGGACGGCCGTGACGTGATCGCGGACTACGCCGTCAACTGCTTCAACGCGCACACCGCGTTCGCCCTTTTCGGCCTCGGTGCGCGAGCGATCGTGCTGTCCGTCGAGCTCAGCGCGGACGAGATCGCACAGGTCGTGGCTCCCTGGAGCGGGCACGGCTTCGAGGTCTTCGCGCACGGCCGTCCAGAGGGGATGACGCTCGAGCACTGCGTGCTCTCCGCCGCGTTCGACCGCGAGGTGGCGACGTGTAGGGACCTCTGCGTCCAGAAGCACACCGACGTCCGCCTGACGGACCCCACCGGCTACGTGTTCCCGGTCGCCACCGACTCCGCGTGCCGGAACCGCCTCCTCCACTCCCGTCCCGTCGACGCCTCCGGCTACTTACCCGCGCTCTGGGCCGCCGGCCTCCGCCGCTACCGTCTCGTCTTCAACGTCCCCGGCGACCCCATTGTCACCGTGACCGCGGCCTGGCGCACGTCCCTCGACGCCATCACCACCGGCCAGCGCCCCGACGCCACCGCCGTCCGCAGACTCCTGCACGGCGAATACACGAGAGGCCACTTCGCCCGCCCGGTCTAGGCAGCCAAGCCAAGCCGGCCCACGGGTGCGCAGCACCCGACGCCCGAAGCCGAGGGGACTCGCTCGTGAGGGGCGCGGGTGTGCTCCCCCGAAGCGAGGGCTCAGATGCGAAGCATCTGGAGTGGAGCGAGCGAAAGCGAAGCGCAACGCCCCTCGCGGGGGGAGCGCGCCCGCGCCCCTCCCCGAAGCGCTATTCGACCCACTCGGCAATAAATACGTTCGTATCGTTCGTCCCCCCGTTGTTCCGGTTCGACGCGAACACGAGGTGGCGCCCGTCCGGGCTGAATACGGGGAAACCGTCGAAGCCCTCGGCGTGCGTGATGCGCGTGAGCCCCGTCCCGTCGAGGTCGATCATGAAGATCTCGAAGTCGCGCCCGGACGGATCGTCGAGGTTCGAGCTGAATAGGATCTTCTCACCCGACGGGTGCCAGTAGGGGGCGAAGTTCGCGGCTCCGAGGTCCGTGACCTGCCGCTGGTTGGAGCCGTCGGCGTCCATGACGTAGATCTCCAGCTCACCCGGCCGGATGAGGCCCTCCCCGAGGAGCCGCATGTAGTCGTCGAGCTCCGGGCCCGGCTCGGGGTAGTGCGCCCGCCAGATGATCTGCGACCCGTCCGGCGAGAAGAACGCGCCACCGTCGTAGCCGGGCCGGTCCGTCAGCCGCCGAACGTCCGAACCGTCGGGAGCCATCGAGTAGAGGTCGAGATCCCCGTCCCGCGTGCTCGTGAAGACCACCCGGTCGCCGGCCGGCGAGAAGGTGGCCTCGGCGTCGTAGCCGTCCTCCGTCGTGAGCTGCCGCAGATTCGTACCGTCGGCGTTCGCGACGAAGACGTCGTACGTGGGATAGATCGGCCAGACGTACCCCAACGAGAAATCGGGCTCCGCAGGGCACGCCGTGTCGTGGTGATGTGTAGAGGAGTAGAGGATCTGCTCGCCGGACGGATAGAAATAGGAGCAGGTCGTGCGCCCCTGGCCGTTGCTGACGCGGGTCGACTCGGCCGTCCAGGGGTCGAGGAGATAGATCTGATCGCACCCCGGACCGTCCGGCTTGTTGCCCTGGTAGATGAGCATGGACCCGTCGAACGCCCAGTAGGCCTCGGCGTTTTCGCCCCCCACCGTGATCTGGCGTATGTTGCGAAGATGGTCCTCCCCCGGCGCCTGGAGCTGGACGCCCTCACCCGCGAGGTTTACGAGCTCGGCGGGAGCGCCTTGCCCGGCTTCCTCGGCGGCCTCCGGGCCGCAGCCGATCGACAGAACGGACACGGTCAACACAGCTAGGAATCGATGATTCACGACGTTCGCACCTCGTTGAAGACGCTCTCGGCCACCCTGGCCATCTGCCTCGTCCCCTTCTCGCACGCGGCCGCACAAAGCTGCCCCGATGCGAGCGCCCTGACCAGGGGACTCGACGGCGCGCTGGCTCACGTGCGCTACCTGGCCGACGACAGGCTCGAAGGAAGGGCGGTCGGCTCGGAGGGCGCGCGCTGCGCCGCGAACTACCTCGTGAGCCGATTCGCCGAGCTCGGCCTGGAGCCCGGCGGGCCGGAAGGAAGCTGGTTCCAGACCTTCCAAATCCGCAGAGGCGCGGAGCTGGGCCCGAGCAACCGTCTGGTGGTCTCGGGCAGGAGCTACGCGCTGGGCTCCGAGTGGGTGCCGCTCGGCTTCTCGGCTGCCGGCACGGTGGCCGGCGAGCCGATCTACGGCGGCCACCTGCTCAGCAGCCCCGGTAGCCCAGCGGACGAGTTCGCGCGCATCGACATCAGCGACCGGCTCGTGGTGGTCGAGTGGGGCGATCCGGATGCGCCGCACGGCATGTCGCTCCGGGGCGACCCGCACTTCAAGGCGACCGTCGCCGCCGGTCGGGGCGCCGCCGGCATCCTCGTTCTCGCGCCGGAGGGGATGGAGCTCCCGGGCCTCGACGACGAGACCAGGGCGCAACTCGCGATTCCCGCCGCGATGGTGAGCGGCGCCCTCGCCGAGTCGGTGCGCCAGGCGTTGATCGGGGGCGGCAGCGCCCAGCTCGAGACCGACGTGCGTGTGACGACCGGTGACGCCAACAACGTCGTCGCGCTCATTCCCGGCTCGAGCCCGACGCTCGCGGATGAGTACGTCGTCATCGGTGCGCACTACGACCACCTCGGCTTCGGCGGCGAGGGCTCGCTCGCGCCCGACGAGACCGCCATCCACAACGGGGCCGACGACAACGCGAGTGGCACCGCCGCGCTCGTGGAGATCGCGCGGGAGCTCATGGCCGGGCCGCGCCCCGCCCGCTCCGTGCTCTTCATCGCCTTCACCGGCGAGGAGCGGGGGCTCTGGGGCTCCGCGCACTTCGTGGCCGAGCCCACGGTAGCGCTCGAGGACGTCGTCGCCATGCTGAACCTCGACATGGTGGGCCGCGTGGTCGACGACGCGGTGACGATCTTCGGCTTCGGCACTGCCTCGGAGTGGGACGAGGTCGTCGACGGCGCGAACGCCGCGATGTCCGATCCGCTGCGTATCGCGAAAGCCCCGGACGGTTACGGCCCGTCCGACCATGCCTCGTTCTACGGACAGGGCATCCCCGTCCTGCACGTCTTCTCCAACACGCACGAGGACTACCACAGGCCCTCCGACGATTGGGAGAAGATCAACGTCGAGGGCCTCGAGCGCGTGGCCGAGCTCACGGCCCGCATCACGGACCGGCTCGCGGCGGGTGGTGACGACCGGGTCGCGCTCACGCCGATCCGCCAGGAGCGAGCGGCTCCTGCGTCCACCCAATCGTCGACGTCGAGCAGCGGGTACGGGCCCTACCTGGGCACGATTCCGGACATGACGCCGAGGGACTTCGGCCTGCGTCTCACCGGAGTGCGGGAGGACAGCCCGGCCGACGAGGCGGGCCTCCAGCCGGGAGACGTCGTGGTGGAGTTCGACGGCAACCCGATCGCGGACATCTACGCCTACACGTATGCGCTGCAGGCGAAGCAGCCGGGGGACATCGTCGAGATCGTCGTCGAGCGTGCCGGCGAGCGTGTCACGGTCCGCGCGACGCTCGGTGAGCGTTAGCCGTGGGTTCGCGTCGCATCGCCACCATGCTCGTCCTGCTCGCCCTTCTCGCCGTGCTCGCCGCACCGGCCGTGCTCGTCGCGCAGGTCGGCCAGTACGTCGCCAGCCCGCTCTCCGCGGGGCAGAGAGTCGTTCTCGTCGCCAATCGGTTCAGCGACTTCCTCGTAACGGAGAGCCCTACGGGCCGACTGGCCGCGCTCGCCCGCGAGGCCGAGCTCCTGGGGCAGGCCGTGGTCGCAGTCCAGGCGGAAGCGGGTGCGACCCCCCTCGACCATTGGGCAGCCTCCGGTCGGCAGGCGTCCAGCAGTGCTGCGAGAGCGGCGCTCGCGGCCGGCGGGGTCGACGTCCTCATGCTGAGCCTCGGGCCGAACGGCCCCGACGAAGGCGTCGATCGCTTCGCGGATCTCATGATCGCGACCAACATGCAGGGGCGGATCCTCGTGCAGGACACCTGGTCCACCGATGCTGCGACCGGAGTCGACGCCGCCCGTCTCGAGCGCCTGCGCGCGCGACTCACGGCCATCAACGAGCGTGCTGGCCACGAGATGGCCTACTTCGTGCCGGCCGCGGACGCGGTCGAGCGGCTGCGGTGGGAGGTCGCGCTGGGCAACGTGCCGGGCGTCGCGCGTCAGCCTGACCTGTTCGTCGACGAGGCGGCGGCGGGGCCGGTGGCGAGCCTCGTCACCTACCTCTGGTTCACCGTCTTGTACAGACAGCCGGCGACCGGGCTGACCGCGCTCGTCGATCCGCGCGACCCCACCTCAGCGCCGCGCGAGCAGGTCCTCCAGCGGATCGCTTGGGATGCTGCCGCCGCCGAGCCCATGAGTGGCATCATGCTCGACCACATCTGGCTCGGGCGCACGCGCGGCGTGCACCCGCACGCGGCCGAGGCCGGAGAGGGGCACGAAGGGCACGGGGCGACTGGACTGCATCCCCTGCAAATGCCGCCGGGCGGGCGGGAGTAATCGGGCTCGGCCCGCTCCTACGCTTCCCTCCGCTCGATCCGCACACCGCGCTCCCCGAGCATGCGTACGTAGGTCCCAGCCGGAACGCACTCCCACGGAGCGTGCACGCCGGGCCGGATCTCGCCCGCCACCTGGAGGCGGACGATCGCGGCGAGGGAGTAACCGGTAGTGCGCATCATCGCGGTCACGCCGTGCTCGGCGTCGTAGACGTCGAGCAGCTCGTAGGTGACGGTGTGTGGCGACCCAGCGCGCGTGCCCTCCACCACCACGCGCATGGCGACGAAGTCGCGCCCCTGCGGTCGGACGAGGTGCGGCGTCACGGCCGCGATGAAGACGTCCCTCGGCGACACCCGTTGCCCGTCCGCCTCGATGAGCTCCGTGTCGAAGAGCCCCAGATCGCGCATGGATCTCATGAGGTACGCGTGGCCGGGATAGCGGAGCGTCTTGTACGTCATCGTCTCGATCTCGCCGCGATACCGGTACGGCATCCGCGAGATGCCCCCCGCGGTGAGGAAGGCCTCGAGGCGACCCACCGCCGCCGCGAAGTCGACCGTCTCAACCTCGCTGAGCGCCTCCTTCTCGGCCACGTCGCCACCCTCGAGGACGAGCACGGGCGTGGTGTAGTAGTCGAGCACGCCCTCCATCGAGTAAACTACCTGGTAGTTCAGCGGCGGGACGGGCTCCTGCGGCAGCCCGCCGACGAGCATACGCACCGAGCGGGTCTCGTCCATGGAGTCGATGCCGCCCTGGGCGAGCACGTTGACCATGCCGGGAGCCAAGCCGCAGTCCGGCACGACGGCGACGCCGGCGGCGACCGCCTCCGCCGAAAGCGTCATCTGCTCCTCGACGATCTCGGTGTGCCCCCCGAGATCGCAGATGTGCGCGCCGACCTCGATGGCCAGCCGCGACATCTCCGCGTTGAAGTAGTAGGGGAGCGCGCACGCCACCCCGTCGGCCTCGCTCATGAGCGCGCGCACGCGCGCCTCGTCCTCGGCGTCGAGCTGACGCAGCTCGACCTTCGAACCTAAATGGGGCTCGAGGAACGCCCGCGGGTGGCTGATGTCGACGTCCGCCAGCACGACGCGTTCCACGCCGGGCGTGCGCGCCAGATCGAGCGCGCAGGCGGAGCCCTGAGCCCCGCCGCCGAGGACCAGGATCTTCATAGGATCGGTTTCCGCCGCAGCCGTCGAGTCGCTCGAATGCTCGCGGGACGGGGCTCAGCCGAGAAGCTCGAGCTCCGCTTGCTCGTCGCCCCCCACGGGATCCCGGGCGGGTCCCCCACCCCGCCCCTCGGCGCGGGTGACCTCGACCACGCGGTCCCCCTTCGCGAGCTCGACCAAGCGTTTGCCCTGCGTTCTGCGCCCCTGCACCGGCACGGCGTCGGCCGCCGCGCGGCTCACATTCCCTCCCGCGGTCACGACCATGACCTCGTCGGCCTCTACGACCTCGAGCGCGCACACGATCGGCGAGACCTTGTCCCCCGGCACGGCGAGTGTGCCGAGACCGCCGCGCTTCTGGAGCGGGAAGTCTGACACCGGCGTGCGCTTGGCGAGCCCGTCCTCGCTCACGGTGAGCACGGAGGAGTCGCGACGAATGAGGATCATTCCCACCACCTCATCCTTCCCTTTGAGGCCCATTCCCTTGACCCCCTGGGCGGTGCGACCGACGACGCTCACCTCCTCTTCGGGGAAGCGGATGGCGCGACCCTGCCGCGACAGGAGCATCACCTCCGCCGATCCGTCAGACATGGCGACGTCCAAGATGCCGTCGCCCTTTTTTACCCCCGCAGCCTTCACGCCACCGGAGCGCGGGTTCGAGAAGTCCGAGACGTTCGTGCGCTTGATCACGCCTTGCCGCGACACGAAAGCGAGGAAGCGGTCCTCGGCGCCGAGGTCGTCGACGGCGATCATCGACACGATGCGGTCGGAGCGGTCCGCAACCTCGATCAACGCGTACACCGACTGACCTCGCGAGGCGCGCGCGCTCTCGGGCACGTCCATCACCGGTAGAAAGTGGCAGTGGCCGCCCTCGGTGAACGCGAGGATCCACCCCGACGTGCGCGCCACGAACATGCTCTCGAGATAGTCGTCCTCGTAGCGCTCCATGCCGGCGAGCGCCTTCCCGGACCCGACGCGTCGACGGTAGAGGTGCATGGGAATGCGCTTGATGAAGCCCTCGTGGGAGAGCGTCACCACCACGTCCTCGTCCGCCAACTGTCCCTCGAGCGAAGGTGTCTCGATCTCGGCCTCGTCGTCGTCCAGGATGACCGTCCGCCGCGCGTCGCCGTGTTTCTTCACGACCTCGGCGAGCTCGTCGAGCATGACCTGGAGCTGGCGCTCCTCGGACCCCAGGATGTCACGCAGCTCATCGATGAGCGCACGCAGTTCCTCCAACCGCGCTTGCAGATGCGACTGCTCGAGCGCGGTGAGCCGCGCGAGGCGCATGTCGAGGATTGCGCCCGCCTGGATCTCGCTCAGCCCGAAGCGCCTCTGGAGCTTGTCGGACGCTTGCGCGCGGTCCTTCGAGCCGCGGATGATCTCGATGACCTCGTCGATGTGTTTCAGCGCCGCGAGCAAGCCCTCGACGACATGGCGCTCCGACTCGGCCTTCTCGAGGTCATGGCGGCTGCGCCGCTGGATGACCTCCAGGCGGTGGTCGCGGAAGCGCTCGAGCAGCTGCTTGAGGTCGAACTCCTTGGGCTGCCCCTCGTCCAGCGCGAGCACGTGCGAGCCGAAGGTCGTTTGGAGGCCTGTGGCCCGGTAGAGCAGCTGGAGCACGCTCGCGGGCTTCGCGCCGCGCTTCAGCTCGATCACCAACCGGATCCCCTCCCGGTCCGTTTCGTCGCGAATGTCCGAAACGTCGTCCGCTCGTCCCTTCCGGGCGAGCTCGGCGATCTGCTCGATCACCTTGGTCTTGGAAACCGTGTAGGGGAGCTCGGTCACGACGAGCTGCTCCTTGCCACCGCGGAGTGTCTCCTTCATGGCCCTGGCACGCATGACGATGCGGCCCCGCCCCTCCCGATACATCTGCTCGATGCCGTCCGTCCCTACGATGAAGCCCCCGGTCGGGAAGTCGGGCCCGGGGACGTGGCGCATGAGGTCGCCAACAGTGCAGTCGGGGTCGATGACGAGCTGGCGCACCCCCGCTGCGATCTCGCGGAGGTTGTGCGGCGGGATGTTCGTGCTCATGCCGACCGCGATCCCGGACGAACCGTTCACCAGGAGGTTCGGAAAGCGCGCTGGGAGCACGACGGGCTCGTCGCGCTGACCGTCGAAGTTCGGCTGTCGCCCGACGGTCTCCTTCTCGATGTCGTCGAGCAGCTCGACAGCCAGCCGCGCCAAGCGGGCCTCGGTGTAGCGGTAGGCCGCCGCGGGGTCTCCGTCGATGGAGCCGAAGTTGCCCTGGCCGTCGACGAGCGGATAGCGCAGGGAGAAGTCCTGCACCATGCGCACGAGCGCATCGTAAACCGCGGAGTCCCCGTGGGGGTGGAACTTGCCGAGCACGTCACCGACAACCGTAGCGCACTTCTTGTGCGGTCGATCCGGCCCCAGCCCCGCCTCGTGCATGGCGAAGAGGATGCGCCGGTGGACTGGCTT
>Ga0214472_10001505_pt1 | contig 26058 bp, 24 predicted proteins | sample RVTome_6_FD_207662 | JGI IMG/M metagenome (GOLD analysis project Ga0214472, IMG submission 207662) | Soil microbial communities from uranium-contaminated site in the Upper Colorado River Basin, Wyoming, United States - RVT140D175 | ecosystem: Environmental > Terrestrial > Soil > Contaminated >...
GGCTCGGACCTGACTCACCGTCCCGAATATCTTCACCAGCTCCCCGGTGGGCAGGACACGTTCGAGGGCGACCACGTCGTCGAGCTCCAGGTACTCCCCGTCCGCCACTCCGACCCAGAACTCGAGTGGGGTGGCATCGACGGTTCCCAGGACACGACCGACCATCTCCTCCATGATGGCGAGCGTAGACCGCGGTTGGGCCAGGTTGGGGGTACCTATCCTCGCCTGGTGAGCCTGGCCGTGTTCCCCTTCAAGTCGGAGGCTCCTTCGCTGGTCGCGTCCAACCTGGCCACGGCGGCCGCCCATCCGGCGATAGACGAGGTGTGGGCGGTGGCCACCGAAGAGGGAGATGGCCCACACGCCTTGCGAAAGTCGGGTCGGGAGTTGGCGATGGCATCGGGGAAGCGGGTGGAGGTGATCATCCAGGAGAGGATCGGGACCCTCCGACCCGGCAAGGGGGATGCTCTCAACACCGCTATCGCCCTCGCCGCCGACCAGGGCCGCCACCGGGTCCATTTCTACGACGCCGACATCACCAATTTCGACTCTTCGTGGATCGAGGGCGCCGAAACGGCCGCAGACCGTGGGTATGGGGTGGTCAGGCACCGGTTCCCCCGTGCTTCCACCGACGCCATGATCACCTGGATGATCACGAGGCCGGCCCTGGCCCGGCTCTTTCCGGGGACCTTCTTGCCCCGGCTCGACCAGCCGCTCGGGGGTGAGGTGCTCCTCGGCCGGGAGGCGGTCGAGTTGCTGGCCTCCTCGGAGCTGGTCCGGAACCGGTCCGACTGGGGGATCGACACCGTCATCACCTATGCCACCTCGGTGATGGGTCTCGGTCTCTACGAGCACCACGTCGCCGACGGCAAGCGCCATGCCCTGTACGGGTCGCTCGAAGAGCTCAGGGTCATGTTGGTCGAATGTCTCGACGCTGCGGCGTCCCTGTCCGGGCTCCCCGCGCCGGCCCTCGACGCCCGGCACGGGAGCGATCCGGCCACCCCCGTCCCCGAGGATCTGAAACAGGTCGTCGCCTACGACATCGAGGGCACGATCGGGCTGCTGGACTCACCCTGGTCCGAGCGGGAGGAAGCCCTGGTCCGTCTCCTCCCCGAGGATACGGTCGAGCAGTTGCTCCGTTCCGGGCCGGATCGGTCCTTGTCATTCATGGACGCCGATCGTTGGCACCAGGTGCACGGGTTCCTCCTCGACGGATTCGCCCTCGGCGACCCGGCGTGGGAGTCGCTCGCCTTCCGTCTCTGGCTCACCCGGGTCCTGGCATACACCACGAGTCACGCCCGACGCGGATTCGATCGGGCCACCGCCTACCTCCGGTCGACGATCGTCGACTACGAGCGGAGGGCCATTACTGGCTCTCCAAGGACCGCTCCCCGGCACTGACCTCCCTCACCCCGACGAGCACCAGTATCACGGCGCTCAGAACGACGCTCGCGGCCACCATCGTCACCAGTTGCATCCCACCCGCGGTGAACAGCCGGGGGGAGACCAAGTCGCCGGCCATCCGCCCCAGCCCGTTGGCCACCACCGACAGGGCCAGGATCCGGGTTCTGCCTCGGGGTCGGAGCTCGGTCATCAATGGGATCACCGAGATGTAGCCGAACTCCAAGGCGACGGTGGCAAGGGCGAGAGCGGTCAGCGCAGGGCCGGCCACTTCGGAGGAGTACGAGAGCGCGTAGAGGCAGAGACACCCCACCCCCAGCCCAAGAGCCAACGAGTTGCGTTTTCCGATGCGGTCGGTGAACGCGACCATGGCTCCCTCGCCGGCCAGCTCGGAGACCCCGAGCAGGGTTCCCACCCCGCCTAGTGCGAGGAGGGTCATGGCGAAGCTGCCCTCCAGCCATCCGCCGAGTGTGACCAGGACCCCTTCGTGGGCGAAGCCGAACAGAGCGATGGTACCGAGGAGCAATATCACCTGGCCGCCAGGGCTGTCCGGGGCCTTGGTCCCCCGGCTCGAGGCGGCTTGATCGTGCCGATCGAGAAAGATCAGCGCCAGCCCGATCCCCACCAGCCCGAGCGACCCCAGCGCCCAGAACGGCGCCTCCCAGCCCCAGTTTCCGATGAGCCAGCCGGCGGCGGGGGCACCGACGAGCAGCCCCCCGGCCCAGGAAACCTCGAGGACTCCCAGGTAACGGGCCCGGCGCCGGTAGGGGACCCGTTCCGAGATGTACAGCTGGGAGCCGATGTCGATCATGGGCTTGGCCAGGCCCGCCAGGGCGAAACCGATCACGGCCCCGATGTAGATTCCGGTCCAGGCGGTGACGATGGAACCGGCGCCGAACATGGTCAGCCCTGCGATGAGGAGACGTCTGGTTCGGTGCACGTCCCCGGAGAAGCTCATCACCGCCGGTGTGGTGAGGGCACTCACCCAGCGCACCGAAACCAGCATTCCGGCCTGGGTCAGGTCGATCCCGAGCCCTCTGGCGATTACGGGCAGGAACGGGTAGACGAAGCGAAGGGCGGTGTTCACCACCAGCTTGAGAAAGACCAGTGTTGCCACCGCAGGGCGCAGAGGGCCCTCGGTTGAGTCGGGGCGAGCTGAGGGAATCGGTTGATCGATGCCGAGATCGTAGGTACCGGTTTCTCGAAGGGATCCCAGGCAACCCGGGCACGGGCGACCATCCTGTTCGGGGCATGCATCTCATCGTCGTCGTCTTGGTCGCAATACTGGGTGGTCTGGCCGGGTCGCTCCAGTCCCAATTTCTCGGGGTGATGGAGCAAAGGGTGGGAACGCTGGCTTCGACCTTCGTCACCTACGCCGGGGGCGGGCTGGCGATCGCCATCCTCATGTTGGCGTTTCAGAGCAGCCGTCTCTCCGAGTTGAGAGAGCTCCCCTGGTGGGCCTTGACCGCAGGTCTCATGGGCCTGATCGTGGTCGCCTCGCTCGGGATCAGTGTCGCCCGGCTCGGGCTGGGCGCTGGTCTGACCTTGTTCACCGGAGCCACCTTGGTGCTGGGGGCGATCATCGAGCACTTCGGTTGGTTTGGCGATAGCAGGACCCTCGACGTCGGCCGTCTGCTGGGCATCGCACTTGTTGTGACCGGGACCTGGCTGGTGGTGAGGGGTTGATCAACCGAGCGCGATCGCGGTCAAAGCCAGGAGAGTCAACGCAAGACCCACGAATTGCCTCCGCCGGAGATGCTCGGCATTGACGACCCGAGCCAGGATCACGGTCACCGCCGGGTAGAACGAAGCCGCCACTGCGGCCAGGGCTAGCGAGCCGGCCCGCAATGCGATGAGCAGCGTCACATTCCCTGTCACGTCCATGATGGCGTTGCCGACGACCATCGAGCGTGGCACCGAGCCGAAACCGACGAGTCTCCAGATCCCGACGCCGGCAATGATCGAGACGATCAGCATCGTCGATGCCCGCGACGTCACCAGGGGCAGCAGGTTGGACTCAGAAGCGGTGAACCGGATCAGCGCGGTGAATCCGCCGAACCCAAGACCGGCGGCTACGCCGTAACGAAGACTGCCCCCAAGTGTCTCCCCGGGATCCGCCATCCACGAGCACAACACGATGGCCGGGACGGCAACCGCAACACCGACCCAGGACAATGTCGTCGGCCGTTCCCCGTCGATGACGGCCACGGCGACCGGAAGGACCGCCGCCAGCGCGGCGGCAACCGGAGCCACGGCCGCGGCCTGACCCCGGCCGAGCCCGGCGAAGAGGAACACGAGACCTATCCCTCCCGACGCCCCGGCCGCGGCGCCCAGGAGATAGTCGGCCTGGCCGGCTTGGCCGCCGACGACGAGAGCGACGACGAGGATGAGGGGAAAGCTGATGACCCCGGCCCAGAACACGATCGAGGCGGCGGGGGCACGTCGAGCCCCCTCGCCACCGAGGAAGTCGGCAGCCCCATAGAGGACTGAGCTGATCCCCCCGAAGAGCACCTCCACTTAGTCAGCTACTCCGGAAAGACCCCTGGACTGAAGGTATTGACGGATCGCCGAGGCGGCATCCTCGAGATCGTCCCGCTCAACCGAGACCGCGGCATTGGCGAAGTCAAGGTCGTGCACCCCATCGATCGGCACCAGATGGATATGGAGGTGGGGCACCTCGAGACCGGCGATCATCAGACCGATGCGTGCCGGCTGGAAGACCTGTTGCTGGGCGGTCCCGATCTCCCGCGATACTGCCATCAGGTGGTCCATCAAGTCGGGTGGGCAAGCGAACCAGTGATCGATCTCCATCCGTGGCACGACGAGGGTATGACCGCGGCGAAGTGGGTTGATCGACATGAAGGCGGCACACCGTTCGTCCCTCCAGACGAAGGTACCGGGGATCTCCCCCTCGATGATGCGGGTAAAGACGCTGGGCACGAGGCAAATCCTATCCCGACCCCGCGGCGACCTCCGACCAGAGACTGAGTGGAGTCAACCGGTGGGAACCACTTTCAGTAGCTGTTCGGTCGTGGTGAGGTACATCTCGCCGGCCCCGTCCACACCGAAGCCGGTCACATTGCCCGGCACACCAACCTGCTCCGTCCAATCCCGGAGGGCGGTGGCCTCTCCGTCGACGTGGAGCAGGCTTCTCAGATAGCCCCCGCAATAGTCGGAGTAGAAGTAGTGCCCGTGGAGCTGCGGCATCGCCGGTCCCCGGTACACCACCCCGCCGGTGATAGAGCAAGTGCCGGCATCACCGTGCTCGACCTCGAGGATCGGCACGACCAATCCCGCTCCATCGCAGTCCGGGGAAGAGAAGCAATTCAATCCCTCGAATATCGGCCATCCGTAGTTGTGCCCGGGCTCGAGCGGCTCCGAGACGGAGATCTCCTCGTAGGCGTTCTGTCCGACATCGGCGATGTAGATCGCGTTCTCGTCGATCCAGAATCGCCACGGATTACGCAACCCCATTGCGTATTTGGTCGGACTCGGCTCTGCCCCATCCACGTCGATCACCACCAGACCGGCCAGCAGAGTGTCGGGGCTCTGCCCGTTGCCAAACCGGTCACCACTGCCACCTCCATCCCCCAGACCGAGGAGGAGGGCTCCGTCGACAGTGAACTGAAGCATGCCGCCGTTGTGATTGCCTGCCGGCTGATCGACTTGAAGCAGCACCCTCTCACTCGCCGGGTCGGCTTGACCCGGCGAGGTGAGCATGAACTCGGAGACGACGGTGTCCCCGTTGCTGTCCGAATAGTGGAGATAGAACCGGCTCTCGTCCTCGGGATGCAATGCCATCGACAGCAGCCCCTGTTCTCCACTGTTGAGGACCCGATCGCCGATATCGAGCACGGGCTCCTCCAAGACCGTTACCCCGTCGAGGATCCATACCCGCCCATCCTTGGTGATGACGTAGGAGTGAGGGTCGCCAGGCCGGGCGGTGGTCTGCACCGGGAAACTCATGTCGGCGATCACCTCGTATCCGAGAACGGTCTCATCCAGAGACAGCGTGCTGGTCGTGGCAGGCGTGGTGGTGGTGGAGGTCACGGGCACAGTGGTCGAAGGGCTGGTGACACTCGATGTGGTGGCAGTGGTGAGAGGTGGCCCCGCCGAGGGCGTCGGCTGCAAGCCGGGCTCAGAGCTGCAGGCCGCCAACAGCCCTATGACGATGATCGAGATTCGACGCATCGGGAACACGTTATGTCAGGGCTCGGCCAATCGTGTCCGCCGCCCGTGAGCCGATAGGATGAGCCGATGACCGACGAATCTCACGACCCGTTCGGTTCGGAGGGGCCGAGCGCTCCTCCAGCATCCGACAAGCAAAGCGAGGACCTGCCACAGGCTGCCCCGGTCTCGGCAGGCATCGCCTGGGGTGCCATCCTTCTTCTCTTGGGGATCAGCGCCGTGGTGATCTTCGCGGTGCAGAACACCGCGACGGTCCCGGTCAGGTTCCTCGGATTGGAGGGCGAGTTTTCCCTCGCCCTCGTGATCCTGGTCGCGGTCGGAACGATGGTCGTTCTCACCGAGCTGTTCGGCATCGGCTATCGGCGGCGACGTCTGCGCAGGCGGATGGAGCAACAGGAGCTGAAGAGGTACCGCAGCGGCACCTGACTCACCAACCCCGATCCCGCCCTATCCGGCCCGCTGCCGAACACGGCGTTGGCTCGAGACCAGGGCTGGTCGGGGAACTGGTTTGCTTGACCCGAGAGTTGGATAACAATGGTGTCGGCGCGGTTTTCCGATGCCCCTGGAGGAAACAAATGATCTTTGGATACTTGGACCCTGGTTCGGGCAGCCTGCTCTTGCAGGCTGTCATTGGAGGTGCAACCGGCCTCGCCGTTGCCGTCAAGGCTCTCAGGCATCGCTACCGGTTTGGCCGGGCCATGAAGGCTGCCGATCCCAACAACGGTGAGGCAGCAGAAACGGTGGAAGACACAGCCCTGCCCGCGGAATCCTGACCGCCGGGATGCAATCGCCCGATCCCGGGTCGTTTCGCGACCCGGCCTCACGGATAGTCCTCAATGAGGGCCGGGTCCTGCGGGTGCTCGATGAGCGCGGGTTGGAAGGCTGGCGTGCACTCTCCGCGAGCGACTTCTTCGCCTCCGCCGTCGCCGACCGGAGGCTCATTGACACGTCCGAGGTCAGCGAGCCGCCCCCAACCGGCGCTGGAGCGCTGGAGCATCCGCGACTGCCCTTCATCAGCTACCCCTACGAGTGGACGTTCTCCATGCTCAAGGACGCGGCCCTGCTTCAACTCGACCTGCTCAAGGATGCTCTGGCCGCCGGTCTGACCATCAAGGACGCCACCCCGTACAACATCCAATTCGTCTACGGGAGGCCGATGTTCATCGACATTGGATCATTCGAGGCATACCGAGTCGGCGAGCCTTGGATCGGCTACCGCCAATTCACCCGTCAGTTCCTCTTCCCGCTGATGCTGAGAGCATGGCTCGACGTTCCCTTCCAACCGTGGCTCCGGGGGGACATGGAGGGGCCGACTCCAATCCAGATGGCGCGGCTTCTTGGGAGCAAGAAGCGGCTCAATGCGGGGGCGTTGCTCCATGTCCGTCTCCAGGCCCGCATGGAGGCACGCATGTCGGGTCGCCCGGTCCGGGACGACCTGAGGTCGGCAGGGTTCAGCGTCGAGTTGATCCTGGCCAATGTGAAGAGACTCCGATCCCTGGTGACCTCGCTGGAGTGGGCGGGCCGCAAAGATGGCTGGTCCGACTACGGCTCGTGCACCCATGTGTCCCGGGACAGGGATGCCAAGAGCGAGTTCTTGCAGTCTGCGATCCAGCGTTCCCGTCCCCGGCGCGTGCTCGACCTCGGAGCCAACGATGGGCACTTTTCGATGATCGCCGCAGATAGCGGAGCCCATGTTGTGGCGGTCGACAGCGACGAGGCCGTCCTCGATGACCTCTACCGACGGAGCGCCGGAATGGGTGTGTCGATAGCCCTCACCGATTTGGCGAACCCCTCACCGGCTCAAGGGTGGGCTGGAACCGAGAGATCCTCGATAGTCGATCGAGCCCAACCCGACTTCGTCATCGCTTACGGCTTGATCCACCACCTCATCTACCAGGCCAGCATCCCACCTCGTGAGGTTCTCAATTGGTTGCGCGGCTTCGGCGCTCCTGTCGTCGTCGAGTTCGTCTCTCCGTCCGACGAGATGGTGGCGAGACTGGTCGGCAACAAGTTGCCCCACGAGTTGCACCCTGACCGTGACGAGACGGCATTCCGCACTCTCGCCAGTGAGCTCTTCGAGGTTGTCGACGAGTCCTCGCTGTCATCGGGAACCAGAGTCCTCTTCGCCCTCCTACCGCGATGAGCCTGGCCCAGCTCGGGTCCATCCCCTGGTGGAAGGTGCCACTCTCGGCCGCCACCGTGGGAGCCTTCGGGTTCAGCCAACCCATCCTCGATCTGCTGGGGCGGAACCCCGAGTTCTTCGTAGCTCGCGGCTTCACCCCTCTCGACGTCATGCTCTTCCCGCTGGTCGTCCTGGTCTTGCCGGCGGTCCTTGCCATCCCGGTGCTCGCCCTGAGGTGGATCGGCCCGCGCAGTGCGGGGACGGCACACGCGGTCGTCCTCGGAGGGCTTCTCGCCATGTTCATCGCCTCGGCATGGGTCGCCCTCCTGGGTAGCGACGCGCCAACAGCGGTGTTCGTGGTGGCGGCGGTCTCCGCAGGCGCAGTCTTCGCCTTCATGTTTGCCCGATCCCGGATGACCCAAGCCGCCGTGGGCTATGCCTCCTGGGCGCTGATTGCGTTCGCCGCTTGGTTCCTCGTGATGACCCCGGCCAGCGATGTCGCGTTCGCCAGCACCGGCGAGCTCCCCGATACCGGTGAAGTGCGGAATCCGGTCCCGATCGTGATGCTGGTCTTCGACGAGTTCCCCGTCGCAACCATGATCGATTCGAGGGGTGAGTTACTCGCAGACCTGTTCCCGAACTTCGCCGCCCTCGCCGCCGACGGAGTCTGGTATCGAAACGGGGTGGGTGTGCGGCAGCAGACCGAGCAAGCGCTTCCCACCATTCTCTCCGGTGTGGGTGCCGGTCCGGGCAGCATCCCGATCTCTTCGGACCACCCTCTCACTCTCTTCACGCTGTTGTCTGACGCCTATGACGAGGCAGCGGTGGAGACGGTGACCGATCTCTGCCCCGCCTTCGCCTGTGAGAACTCGAGTCGGAGAATCGAGCCGTTCGGAAAACGATGGGCGTCGTTGTCGGTGGACTTATCGGTGGTGTACGGCCATCTGGTTCTCCCCCGTTCGGTTTCCGACCGGCTTCCGGCGATAGACCGGACATGGGGCAACTTCACCACCGGCGAACGATCCGAATTCGACATCATCGACCGCTTCCTCGCCAACGTCGACGCCGACCGAAGACTCGAGGTGACACGTCTCTTGGAGACCTTCAGCTTCGACGACTCGGCTCCGCCCTTGCGTTTCGGCCATTTCCTCTTTCCCCATCACCCATGGGAACTGACGGCCGACGGTCAGCGGACCGGCGCCGGCAACTCGCCGGGTGGGGAGGGGGCGGGCTGGAACATGGACGAGTGGCTTGTGGCACAGGGATTCCAGCGTCACATCATCCAGTCTCAATACGCCGACACCATCGTGGGATCGGTGATCGAGCGGTTGGAGTCCGAAGGGATCTATGACGAGTCCATGGTGATCATCGTCGCCGATCATGGGATAACTATCGGCCCCGGCGTCGAGCATCAGCGTCGCATCACCCCCGACACCGTCGGCACCATCGCTGCGGTGCCGATGTTCGTGAAGTACCCGAGTGGGTTCCCCGGCGTGCAGCCGGGAAGGATCGACGACGTCAGAGCTGAGACGGTCGACCTGGTGCCTACGGTGGCCGAGGTGATCGGGATCAGCCTTCCCTGGGATGTGGATGGGCTCTCTCTTCTCGATCCGGAGCGCGCCCGCCGCACCGAGTCGGTGATGATCGGTCCCGATGGGCCGGTGGAGTTCGGCGTCGATGGGAACGAGAAACTCGCCGCTGCCGCGTTGAAGGAGACCTGGTTCCCCGGGGGCGATCCGTGGGCCCTCACCCCACCCGGCTGGCATGAGTGGTTGGGTCTCTCACTGGACGCGATCAGCACCAGCGAGGTGCCTGACGTCTCGGTGAGCGTGAGGCAACAGGAGTTGTTGGAGTCGTTGCCCCCCGAGCCTGAGGTGCTGCCGGTCTACCTGTCCGGCACTCTCCGCCTGGAGCAGGCCGCCACGGGGAGGGAAGTCCTCGTCGTCTCGTCGGATGGTGAGGTGGTTGCGGTCACCCGGGTTTTCGAACCCGAGGGGTCGTCTGCGAGATTCGAGGTGTTTATTCCACCGGAAACACTTCACCCCGGCGAGAACGACGTGGTTGTCTGGTTGGCGGTCGACGGTCCCGACGCTCTATCGCTGCAACGGTAGTTTTGTTCTCGACCACCGCCACCGGCCTCCCCTTCACACCTTCGGCCTCAGGTCCCTACGATTCGGGTTACCTGATGACAAGGAGAAAACGATGGCACTGATGGACACCCTCAAGGGGTGGTTTGGAAAGGCCAAAGAGCAAGGGTCGGAATTGGCCGAGAAGGCCCAGCCCTTGATGGAAAAGGCGAAGGAGCAAGGAGCGGAGCTGGCGGAAAAGGCTCAACCGTACGTCGAGAAGACCAAGGACTTCGCACAGGATGCGGTGGAAAAGGCCGGTGCCAGAATCGACGAGATGCGGGACAAGGCGAGTTCGTCAGACACTGCATCGACGGCTCAGTCGGCCGTGGAGGATGCCAAGGAGACCGTTGCCGACGCAGTCGGGGCGGCACAGGATGCCGTCGACGATGCCTCCGACGCGGTGGATAGCGCAGCCGAAGAAGCCAAGGACAAACTGGAAGGCTGATCGGGGACCTGCCCCCCGACCATGATCCCCCCGCACACACCATGAAACGCGCCTCGGATCGCCTCAGTCGTATCCCACCATCGGCCACCCTGGGGATCAGCGCCCGCGCCCGGGAGATGAGAGCCCAGGGCATCGACGTCATCTCCTTTGGGGCAGGCGAGCCTGACTTTGCCACCCCCGAGCACGTTGTGGCGGCCGCGGCGCGTGCCTGTTACGACCCCGAGAACCACAAGTACACCGCGTCGGCGGGGCTACGGGTCCTACGCGAGGCGATCGCCGAGGATGTCGGGAAGTACTCGGGGGTCGAGGTCGATTGGTCCGAGGTGATGGTGACCAACGGGGCGAAACAAGCGGTGTTCCAAGCATTTGCCGCCTTGATCGACCCCGGTGACGAGGTCCTGCTGCCGGCACCACACTGGGTCACCTACCCGGCCGGCATCGACCTGGCCGGTGGCATCACCGTGCCGGTGCCGACTCGCATCGAGGATGAGTTCAAGGTGACGGTCGAAGACCTGGAGCGAGCCCGGACGGATCGCACCCGGCTCCTGGTCTTCGTGTCGCCTTCGAACCCCACTGGAGCCGTATACAGCTCCGAAGAGGCGCGAGCCATCGGCGAATGGGCGCTCGAAAACGACGTCTGGGTACTGGCCGACGAGATCTACCAACGTCTGACCTACTTCACCGACGTCGCCCCGTCCATCGCCGCCGTGACCCCGCGGTTCGACAATTGGGTTCTGATCAATGGGGTGGCCAAGACCTATTCCATGACCGGCTGGCGGGTGGGTTGGATGGTCGGGCCTGCCGACATCATCGACGCGGCCAACAGCCACCAATCCCACGCCACCGGCAACGTGGCAAATGTCGCCCAACACGCCGCTGTCGCTGCTCTCCGCGGCCCCCAGGAGACCGTTGAGGAGATGCGTCAGGCCTTCAACAACCGTCGAAAGCTGATGTATTCACTGATCAGCGACCTCCCCGGCGTCCGCTGTGTCGAGCCACAGGGGGCGTTCTATGTCTTCCCCGACTTCAGCGAGGCATTGCAGGGTCGATGGGAGAGCACAGCCGATCTGGCGACCACCATCCTCGAGGATGCCGGCGTGGCACTGGTCCCCGGAGAGTCGTTCGGCACCCCTGGCTACCTCCGTCTGTCGTATGCCGTCGGGGAAGCTGACATCGAGCGCGGGGTGGACAGAATCAGGCAGCTTCTCGCCGGGTGAATCCGGGCTCCCCAACCAGGTTTACACTCGCCAACGATGGATGGCACCAAAGCGCGGGCCATGATGCTCGTCGAGCCACGCCACTTCTCCCTCACGGAGTTGTCTGCCCAACCTGCCCTGGAAGGTGGTTGGCTGGCTGTCGAGGCAACCGGCATCTCCGGGGCCGACGTCAAGGTATGGAAGGGTGAGGCTCAGGATGTGGTCTACCCCCTGATCCCGGGTCACGAAGTCGTGGGACGAATCGCCAGCGTCGCACCAACCATTCCCTACCCGATCGGCACTCGTGTCGTGGTCGAGCCGCGGATCCACTGCGGAGAGTGCCATCGGTGCAAGCTCAGCCTGGCCACCTGCTCTCGCCGCCGGCCGTCGAACTCATACGGTTTCATCCCATCGATGGAGCCTCCCGGGCTTTGGGGTGGTCTCGCCGAGTTCCTCTACCTCGACCCCGCGGCCCGGCTTCACCCCCTGACCGACGATGTGCCTGCCGAGGTTGGGACCTTTGTCCACCCGCTGGCCGCCGGTCACACCTGGGCGGTGGAGCTTCCCTCACTCCAGATTGGTGAGAACGTGTTGATCCTCGGACCGGGACCGCGGGGGCTTGCGTGCTTGATCGCGGCCAAGGCGGCCGGGGCAGGCTGGGTAGGAGTGACCGGGCTCTCCCATGATCGCGACCGACTCGAGTTGGCCCGGCTCCTGGGTGCGGACCTGGCAATCGATGCCGAGAGGGTAGACGTCGGCGGAGCCATCGCAGAGGCCATTGGCACCCGGCCCGACATCGTCGTCGATGTCACCTCGGACGATCCGGAGGCGCTGTTCACTGCGCTCGATCTGGTGCGCAGCGGGGGACGGGTCATCCTGGCCTCGACCAAGGGAAATCGGGCGTTCCATTTCATCAGTGATGTCCTCGTCGCCAAGCAGTTGACGGTCCGCGGCGCCATGGGCGCTACCACAGTCGGCTATCAGTGGGCGACCCGCCAGATCGAAACCGACCCACGAATCGACGACCTGGTATCCCACCAGTTCCCGTTGGGCGAGGCGTCCCGGGCGCTCCAAGCCGCGGCCGGCCTGCTCGGTCGAGAGGAGCTGATCTCGGTAGCTGTCACCTTCTGAGATGACCGGTCGCCCCACCGGCCCGGGCCGGCTGTCGGTTGGGTCATGGGTGGTCTACGACCTTGCCAACACCATCTTCGCCCTCGGGGTCATCGGGCGCTATTTCCCCCAATGGCTCAAATCGGTGGACCAACCCGACAGCGCCCTTGCCCTGGTCGAAGCCGGAGCCGGCGCCATCGTCATCTTCCTCGCACCGTGGGCCGGGGCGCGCAGCGACGTCAAGGGCAGTCGTGTGCCGACGCTGATGGCCACAACAGTGCTGGCCGTAGCCGCAACCGCCGGTCTGGCCACCGGCCCGGTGCCGGTGACACTGATCCTGCTCGGAGTGGCCCTGGTCGCCTTCAACGTCGGCTCGGTGGTCTATGACGCCCTTCTCGTGGATGTCAGCACCCCCTTGAATCGAGGGTCGGTCTCAGGTCTGGGAGTCGGTGTCGGATACCTGGGCTCGTTCATCGGGCTGGGGCTCGGGCTGGTGACCCTCGACCTCCTCGGCTGGTCGTATGGCGCCACCTTCCGGGTCCTGGCTCTCGGCTTTCTTCTCTTCGCGTTGCCCTCGTTCTTCCTGATCGAGGAGCGAGGAGGCGTCGACGACGCTCCCACCCCGAGGCTGCGGGACGTCGCGACCAAACTGGTGGCCTCCTGGCGGCTGGCATCCAACTACCAGGGCGTGGTCAGGTTCCTGATAGGGCGCTTCCTCTACACCGACGCCATCAACACGTTGATCGGCGGGTTTCTCACCATCTACGTGATCGAGGAACTGGGTTTGGATGGACAATTCGTCACCGCACTGCTGGCCGTGGCGATCACTGCCGCCATCTTCGGGGCACTGGGAGCGGGCAGGCTGGTCGGGCGGCTCGGACCTCTGCGGGTCTTGCGCACCGTCCTGGTGATGTGGATGCTCGCCATAGCCTCGGGGGTCGCAGCTGCGGTCACAGGTCTGACCGCTCTGGCCTGGGTGATCGGGCCATTGGGCGGGCTGGCGTTGGGAGCCACCTGGACCGCCGATCGGGTGGTCATGGCGAGGGTCTCCCCACCAAGGCATTTAGGAGAGTTCTACGGTCTGTATGCCACGGTGGGCAGGTTCGCCACCATCCTCGGACCCCTTACCTGGGCGTTCATCGTCGACGTGGTGGGGCTGGGCCGACGGGTGGCGATGGCCTCCCTGATCGTCTTCGTGGCCGTGGGATGGTGGTCATTGCGCAGAGTGGACGACACCGAACGGGTTTGGCTGCCGGCCGACCTTCCTGTCCTCGATCAAGCCTGACGCCGAGCTTCCCGGTCTCAGTGAAGCCCTTGACGCTCGCCAGATATGAGGTGGTGTTCCACCGCGTACGGAATCGGCAGATCCCTCACCTCCTGTGGGCCCCGAACCAGACGTCTCCCGATCTCGGCGAACCAGGTGTCGTTGGCGAACGCCCACGGCCAGGCCCTGATCCCGACCCGGGCGCCGACGATCCCGCCGACCATCGCGGCGAGGGCGCTGCCGCCGATCTTGGCGGCCTGCTCGATCGGGACGTGGGGCCGCTCCACCAAGGGAGCCGCCAGCAACAGACCTGCTTTCACCTGCTCCCATGGCCCTGGGCCGACTCCGCTGGTGACCAGGGCAAGGGCCTCGGCCCCATCTCCAACTCCCACATGATCCAGCAACCCGCGCAGCTCGTTCATCAGATCTCCCGCCTCGGGACCTCCTGCCGGCGAAGGGCGGATCATTTCGGAAGACGTATCGACGATCTCGATCACCCCGGCTATCAGGTCGCGGCCGGACTGCCCATAGCAGGACGCAGCCACGGCTCCCGCGGTGACGACACCGGCCAGCACCGAGGTCGGCTCGGTGTGGAATAGCTTGGCCAAGATCAGCGCCTCGTCGCGCAACAGCTTGGGCTCGCGGCGCAGGGCGACCCCGATGGGGACGGCACGCGGAGCTCCGTCCAATGAAGGCTCCTCGTCGGGCATCGCCCGCCCTTGCGAGACCCGATCCAGCCAGGCTCGAAAATTGGCGCTCTCGGCCCGGTAGACCGGCTCCTCGTCGTTGGAGCCATCGAGCTCGCCAATAGCTTTGACCATCGGCGCTATCAGGATGCGTTTGTGCTCGATCAGCTGATAAGCCACCACGGTCGCCTGCTCGGTCACCGCGGAGTATCCCAACTCCCAGGCTCCGCCCGCCGTGTCGCCGGCGGCAAGGCCGAGCATGGCCCCGTCGCCCTCTCCGGCCACGAGAGAGAACCTGGACTCTGAGTCGTTCACGGTGCCGGAGGCTACCCCGGTAGGCTCAGCGGTCCATGGACCAGATCGTGGTCATCGCCAATCCATCTGCCTCCCAGTTCACAGGTGGAGACCACCGCCAGGTGATGTCGCTCCTCCGCAAGGAGGCAAACGTCGAACCGCTCTGGCCGGATTCGCCCGTTGTGGCCGAGGCGTGGGCGGGAGAAGCGGCCTCATCGGGGGCGGACGTGGTGGTGGCGATGGGTGGGGACGGGTTGGTCCATCACGTGGCCCAGGGGTTGGTCGGCACCGGGACCGCGTTGGCCATCATCCCCGCGGGCACAACCAACGTGATTGCCCGTCTTTTGGGAATCCCGTCCCGGCCGACAAGGGCCGCACGCTTGATCAACGAGACTCTCGAACCCATCTCGATCGGTACGGTCCGGATGACCTTGAATCGGGGTGCGGCGGCGACCACTCATCACGCCATGTTCGCCTGCGGATTCGGCCTCGATGCGGCAGTGGTGATCGAGGCGGACAAGGAGCCCTATCGCAAGTATCGATTCGGGTCACTCCACTATGCGACAACCGCCTTGGGAGTCGCTCTCGGGGACTTCCCACGTCGGAAGCCGAATATCACCATCGACGTCGGGGACCGGGAAGATCTCGTCTGCGCGGCGTTGATCCAGTTCCGCAGCGTGTACACCTATTTCGGTTCCATCCCGGTTCGGGTGAGCCCCGATCAACCCGACCCGATGACCGTGCTGACCGTCGGGAGAATGAGACGCAGGCGGATACCTCGCGTCCTGACCACACTGGCCCGGAGAGGCGATCTCGGCACCATCCCCGAATGGACCGTGGCCCGGAACGTCAAGAGCATGAGGCTGAAGGCCGACCCAGCGGTGGCGGCCCAGGCAGATGGTGAGTCTCTTGGGATGGTGGATGGGGCACACCTCGAGTGGGCACCTGACACCATCCAGGTCATCGCCGGCCAAAGCCCAATCAGCCTTCTGCCTGAAACACCTTGATGTGGGGGAAGGGGATCTCTATGCCCTCGGCGTCGAACCGCTTCTTTATCCGCCCGAGGGCCTCTCGTCTCACCGCCCAGCGCTCGTCGGCTTGGGTGGTGAGACGGGCACGGAGTATCACCGCCGAATCAGCGAGCTCCTCGACCCCGAGCAGCTCAGGTGGTTCGATGATGCGCTCGGTCCACGCCGGGTCGTCCGCGAGCGCCTGCAACACGTCTAGCAAGACTTCCATCGCCCGGTCGAGATCGGCCCCATATGCGATGCCCACGTCGATCACCGGCTGGGCGTACAAACTGGTGAAGTTCGAGGTCACTGTGATCTGCCCGTTGGGGACATAATGGACGTTGCCTTCGAGATCTCGTAGCACCGTCACCCTGAACTGGATGTCCTGCACCGTCCCGCTGGTGCCGGCGATGGTCACGGTGTCCCCAATGTGGTACTGATCCTCGGCCAGGATGAAGAAACCGGCGAGGAGATCTTTGACCACATCCTGGGCGCCGAAGCCGATGGCGGCGGCGGCAACCGTGCCAACGGCTATGAACGGGGACAGACCAAAACCCCAAAGGTCGAGGATCATCAGCAGGGCAAGGACGAATACCACCACCAGGATCACCCTGCGAACCATCACCCACAGCGTCGCCACCCGCGATGCCGAGCCTGGTGACCGGCTCTGCAGCCTGGCCACGAAGCGGCCCCCCAGCTTGATCAGACCCACATAGATCAGCAGTGTCACACCGACGATGATCGCCGAGGTGATCCAGAGGCTGGTCGCTGCTTCCACTATCCGAGGCGAGGGTAGTTAGGTGGTCCGTCTCTCCAAATGATCCACCGCCAGCGCCAAGTCGGCGATAGCCGCGGTGGCCCGGCTACGGGCCGCGAACAGGTCTCGCATCGGGTTGCCCACCCTCAGGTCCAGCGCGGCATACATGTCGTCAGTGGCCTTTTGCGTGTCTTCTGGCGAGACGTCGGCTCGTCCCCGGAGACGTGCCCACCAGGGTGAGGGCTCGACGGCCCCGGCTGCGGATGTGATGAGGACATCGCCGGCACACTCCAGGACCAGGGCGGGCACCTGCTCTGCCAGCTCACGCAGACGATCGGCCGTCTCGCCATCCACCTCATCGGCAAGCCCCGTCACGAATCGCGCCAGGTCGTGACCGGCGTCGGCAACCCTGCCCTCCAGGGCGAGGCTCACCTTCTTCACCAGCTCCACCTCCCATCGCCGCTCGAACTCGACCGCACGAGCACCCGACGACGAGGAAACCAACTGTGAGGCCACCGCTGCCAGATCGGTCAACAGCTTCCGGTGCACTTGCCCGGCCTGGTTCCGACTCCGCTCGAGGCGCTCCACAACCTGGTCGACCCCGATCGGTGGCCCTGCCCTCGGCTGAGCCGCCGTGACGATGATCTCCGGCTCGGCGATCCCGTCCTCGAGCAACGCCTCGACCAAGTCCTCGATCACGACCGGAACATCGTGGGCGTCGATCCGATCGATCTGGTTGAGGACGAAGACGAACTGGCGCTGGTAGGCAGCAACTGGAGCGATCGAGCCACGGTGGAGAGAGGCGTCGCGGTACTTCTCGGGGTCGGTGACCCAAACGATCATGTCGACTCGGGGAATCAACCGCGCTGTCTGATGACGATGGTCTACTTCGACACTGTCGTTGTCGGGGAGATCGATGAGGCACAACCATGGGGGCCCGTCGTGGTCGACGCGCTCCTCGACGCCCAAGACGTCGAGGTAGCCATCGAGGGCAGCTCGGGACGGGCGAGGGACACAGGCCAATGGACCGACGGTCGACGGGCGTAGACCCCCGGTCAACGCGAGCTCATCGCCGACAATCGCGTTGAGCAGACTCGACTTGCCGGATCCGGTGCCACCGGCAAGAGCCACCACTACCACGGACTCGGGGTAACAGAGCCGGACACGAGCCTCGTCTGCCAGCCGGGAGACCGACTCGAGACTCGAGAGGGAAACGACGCCTTTGGATTCGGCTATGGCGACGTCGACCTTGTCGAGAAGGCCTACCAGCGCATCACGCATGCGCTGTCTGTGACCGCGCCTTCGTCACCAAAGGCGAGAGCCGATCGCTGGCACGGCCAATACACGCGTCACACATGCGCTAGAGACGACCTCGCGACCACTGCCGAATGCGATACCTTGGCTCGGTATATCCAGTCGTCGGCGGACACGACTATCCCCAGTCGCGACGTCACCTGGTACTCCGCGCTGTTATAGATCGGAACCAGGTGGACGGCGAGCCGTTGCCGGGCGTAACTCACCACCTCGGCGAGATTTCCGGGCCCTTTGAGCAGTGCGAGAACGTCTTCCAGCTTCGGGTCATGACTCTCGACACAAAAGCGGGCCAACAACAACGAAGCGAGCGATGGATCGATTGCCCCCCGGATAATTGGCATGTCGTCCAGGTCGTGGTGCCAGGCGCCCACGGCCCCTCCCACCGCGGTATGGGTGTCGGTGGGCACCCTCGTGTTCTCGTCGTCGCCCCTCAGGCTCTCGCTGCCCAACTGCAAACGGATATCGGTGTCGATCGCACCAGCCAACGAAGCATCGACCAGAGTGTGGCTCCTGGCTATGGCGAGAGCAGGGGGCAGGCGTCTCCGCACCATCCCTTTGGTTCGCCACATCCTCGCGGCAAGGGCGGTGAGCGGACCGAGGTCCAATGCCCCACCCGGATTCGGGCGAAGCCTTGAGCTGATGCGATCGATGTCGACCTTCAGCTCGTTCTTGACCTGTGAAGTCAGGTCGATGCTTATGGTTGCGGTCTCACTGACTTCGGCGAGCACCTCACCCGCTCGAGCCAGCATCGACTGTAGAACCGATTCCACGGCGTGCGCAGTGCCCTCCCGACGTTCTTCGACCACCTTCACCAGCCTGTCTCTCAGCTCCTGGATCACGATCAAGGGAACCGATTGCGCTCCCCGAGCCATGTTGTGCTCGTGGACTGCAACCACCGGTGCCACCAGTCCCTCGGCCCGCAGCCGGGAGCTGTAGTCGGCGAGAGCTCCCGAGGTGGTGCTCCTGATCCGATTCAGGACGTTGATGACAGGGACCCCTTTGGAGTGGGCCCTGCGCAGCACTTCCCACGGCACCAGGTCGGCATATCGAGCTGCCGAAGTCACGTAGACGACCACGTCGGCGTTGTCGATCATCGTCTCGGCTATCGCCCGGTGCTCGATCGAGGTGGAGTCGATGTCGGGCGTGTCGACCAGGGTCAGCTCCTCGAGGATCGGGGCTCGACCGGTCACCACCTGGCACTCGACCCCGCCGATGGTGCCGTATCCGCCGGCGTGGGCGTCGTGGGCGAGCACGAGGGGCGACCTCGTAGTCGGGCGCAGCGGGCCCGCGACGCTGTGTTCGCCGCCGGCCACAGAATTCAAGAGAGTCGACTTGCCCACTCCGGTGGGACCGGCGAACACCACTGTGATCGGCATTGAAGGGTGCTCGATCCTGGGGATGAGATATCCATGGATCGTTCGAACGATCCAGTCCCGAGTGTCTTCGAGCCGGCCCCCGTCGGCGTCGGATATGGTCAGCATCTCGAGTGAGCTCGCCAGACGGGCGAGATCACTGGCGAGATCGTCGATTCTCGGCTCGGTCGCCATGGTGGAGAGTGTGCCACGGCGCCGCATGGAGTTGGTGTCAGCCAGTCCAGCCGCCTTCCGGTCGATCGAACCATATGTGAACCTGCCCGGTGCCGGTGGCGTTTTCGTAGTCGGAGAACAGCTCGCCCCGCGCCTGGCATTCGCGTCCGCCGATGGCGCCCAACATCATCAGATAGTGCCCGAATGCCCCCTCAGGCGAGTGTTCGAAGTAGCCCCCCATCGTATCCACGATCCGGGCGTGATCACCAGCCTTCATCCACTCCAGTCTCTCCTCATCGGCGGCTCGGGCCTCCGGTGTGAATATGTGGATCGGATCTGACGCCTCATGCTTTGCGATCTGCTTCAACGGCCAGAAGGTGTGGCTCATCCCACCTGAGGCAAGGATCACCGCACGTCGATCGAGGCGAGCAATGGCTTCACCGATCGCCTCGCCCATCGTCATGAAGTCGTCTGTCTCCCCGGTCTGGACGACAGAGACCGACATCACCTTCTCGTCTTTGTGCAGGTAATGGAGAAGGTTGATGGTGGCGTAGTAGACAGGGAGAAAGTCATCCTCGGAAGCGTGGGTCGGCGTGCCCAACTCGGTTCCAAGGGTGGCGGCCAACTTGGCCAGTTCGGGGTCTCCCGGATAGTCGTATGGGATCTGCGCCATGCCACGTGGCAACTCCGAAGAAGTGAAGACCCCCTGACGACGTGTCTGTGCGGCGAGTAGATGCTCGACGGTCGAGAACCAATGCGAGTCGATGATGACGATCGTGTCCGGCTCGAGACGATCGAATACCTCCTTGCGCAAGCGGACCAAGCCGGGGACGAGGCTAATTTCCTTGCCGTCGTTGATCTCGCGCCGAGAGGCCGCGTCGAACATGATGGTGGGAGCGTGACTGATCAGTCCTGCGCCGACGATCTCACCCATCGTGCCCTCCTCTCAGAGCTCGTTAGCCACCGAACGACAGCCTATCCCGAATAGGCCCACTCTGCGACGAGTGACTTTCCCATGGCGGCGGGCCTCCCCTCTCACTCCGCGATCAGTGGCACGCCGTCGGCAGTGGCCGTCACCCGGCGTAAGAGACGTGCCAGCTCGCGTCGTTCGTCGTGGTCGAGGTCGGCGGTGAACTTCGCTTCGTACCTGTTGAACTCCGGGAACACGGCCTCGATCGTCTGCCGACCCTCGTCGAGCAAGGTCACCCAGACCCTTCTCCCATCCTCGAGGTGCCGTGATCTCTCGACGAGACCGGTCTTCTCCAATGTGGTGAGCATCCCGGACAACGTGCCCTTGGCCAGACCGCAGTCTTCGGCGAGTTGACCCGTCTCCCGATCACCCCATACCCAGAGCACGAACAGGATGGTGAAGCCACCCCAGCTCAAGCCAAAGGGGGTCAAGACCTCTCGCTCCATGCGGTTGCGGACCGCGTTGGCAGCCCGATAGATGTTCGACACCGCGAGCAGGGCTTCGAAGTCGAAAGGTCTGTCCCCGAGGCGATTCTGGATATCGCGCTCCGCTTCGAGGATCACGTCGTCGTCGTGGTCGTATAGGGGTCGTGGCATGTCGGGACGTCGTCCAGTTTATCCTTTCGCTTGCTAACGATCCCCACCATGCCCTCAACCCGAGTCGAGATCCTCGACGCCGCCGTGTCGCCAGACCATTTCATCGGAGGCAAACGCGTCCCCTCTGACACCACCTTCGAGGTTCGCTCACCCCTCGAATGGGATTGGCTCCTGGCCCACGTTGCCCGGGGTGACGCCCTCACCGCCGACCAAGCCGTCACCGCGGCGGCGGACGCCTTCCCGGCGTGGGCGGCCCTGAGCCCCAGACAGCGGGAAGAGCCGCTCAATCGTCTCGCCGACCTGATCGACGAGAACATCGCGATGATCGCCGGCATCGAATGCGTCGACATGGCGATGCTCCTGGAGAGCTTGGAAGCGCGGGTCATCCACCGCGGAGCCGAGAACTTCAGGAACTACGCCGACCTGGCCGCCGGCTACGACGGGCGCAGATGGTCCTCTAGAGGGACCGACAACCAAGTCCAGCGCATGGCGGCGGGGCCTGCGGTGATCATCACACCGTGGAACGCCCCCTGGCTGCTGTCCACCTGGAAGGTGGCCCCGGCTCTCGCCGCAGGCAATACCGTGATCCTCAAACCGGCCGAATGGGCACCGCTCTCGGCTTCCATCCTCGCCGACCTCGCTCTGGAAGCCGGTATCCCCCCCGGCGTGCTCAACATCGTGCAGGGGTTCGGCGACGAAGTCGGTGCCGCTCTGGTCTCGGATCGACGGGTGCGTCGAATCTCATTCACCGGCTCGCCGGAGACGGCGCGCCACATCGGGGTCACCGCTGCCCGCAACATCGTCCCCTTCACCGCCGAGCTGGGTGGCAAGGGCCCGCTGGTGGTGTTCGCCGACTCCGATCTCGAAGCCGCCGCCCATAAAGCCGCCGGTCAGTACGACGACTCGGGCCAGGTGTGCCTTGCCGGAACCCGTCTCATAGTCGAGGAAAGTGTCTCGGCTGACTTCCTCGAGTTGTTCAACACCCGTACCGACGCCCACGTGCTCGGCGACAGCCGTGACCCGCGCACCACGATCAGCCCGATGATCCATCCCGATCATCTGGCCCGGGTCGAGGGCTTCGTCGAGCGGGCCCGGGATCACGGTGACCGCGTGATGCGGGGCGGTGAGCGATGGAAACAAGACGGCCTGTGGTACCTGCCGACCCTGATCGAGCCGCTGGACAACTCCTCTGAGATCGTCCAGCGCGAGGTGTTCGGCCCCGTCCTCACCTATCAGACCTTCGCCGACGAGCAAGAGGCGATCGACCTGGCCAACTCCACTCAATACGGTCTGTCCGGGATCGTCTACACCGGTAGTCAGGAGCGGGCGGAACGGGTGGGCCGTCGGATCCGGGCGGGGACGATCTGGGTCAACACCTTCCTGGTCCGCGATCTCACCGCACCCTTCGGCGGCTGCGGGATCTCCGGCATCGGGCGCGAGGGCGGTGACTACGCCCTCGACTTCCACAGCGACCTGAAAACACTCCAAATCAGCCAGGGAACGGTGGGTTAGGACCGGCCTACCTGAGGTACCTGCGCCGTTTCTCCCCCCAGCGAACGAAGTGAGCGTTGGGGAGAGAACCCCGAAGGGGGGTGGGGGGTCATGGGGGGAGTACCGGCGGAGCCGGGGAGGGGGAACTCCTGGCGCTGGGTGGACAAAGAAGAAGGAAGTACGTCGACTTCGATCAAGGGTATGGAATCTGTCGGTGGGGGCCTGTAGCGTAGCGAACATATGTTCGATAGCTGGAGAGACTACGAAGAGAGCTCGGGAACCGGGACCGTCGCCACGATTCCGGAGTTGGGCAAACCCCACCGTCTTCCGTCGGGTCTGACAGAGATGGAACCCGGTGTCGATCTGGGATCGGCTCTGGCCCGGATCAACCGGCGCCGCGTCAGCGGGCCAGATCAGGTGATCGTGATGCAAGCCTGGAGCCGGCAGGTGGCCCATGCCCAGGCCGAGCTCTACGCCTCCATGGTCGCGGTCGCTGAGGCAGAAGCCGAGGTGGCCGGCCCCGACGACGACCTGGCCGACATCCACGATCTCGCCGCTTCGGAGATCCAGGCGGCGCTCTCTTGGACCAGGCGTGCCGCCGAGTTTCAACTCGGGTTCGCCCAAGACTTGGTTGCCCGCTATCCCCGGGTTTGGGCCGCCTTGCACCGGGGTCTGATCGACCTGCCCAGGCACGGGTCATCATCGACCAGACCTCTCATCTCGACCAGGAGACGGCCCGGCAGGTCGCCGACATCGCCCTGGAGCGAGCGGGCACTCAGACCACTGGCCAGCTCCGGGCGCGGATTCAGAGGCTGGTGATAGCCGTCGCCCCGGATTCGGCCCGGGAACGCTACGAGGTCATATTGCTAGACCGGCGGGTGGTGATCGAGGCCACCGAGGCCGGCACCGCCAATCTGTTTGGCATGGATCTCCCCACCGCCGACACCAATGCGGCGATGCGAAGGATCAACCGGCTCGCCCGATCCGCGAAGACGGCCGACGACCATCGCACCCTCGACCAAATCAGGGCCGACATCCTGCTCGACCTCCTCAACGGACGCGAGCCGAGCCAGAAGCATGGTGCTGGTGCCGTGGTCGACATCAGAGTCGACCTCACCACCCTGGCCGGGCCTGACGACAACCCGGCCGAGATACCTGGTTGGGGACCGGTGATCGCCGACGTCGCCCGTCAGGTCGTGGCAGAGCAGGACAAGGCAGAGTGGAGGATAACGGTCACCGATGGCGACACCGGCCGGCCCATCCACGTCGGTACCACCCGGAGACGGCCCACCACCATTCAGAGACGCAAAGTCGAGGCCGCCGCGCTCACGTGTGTCTTTCCCGGCTGCCGGATGCCCGCCCGAGACTGTGACATCGATCACCGCAAGGCCTGGACCGACGGCGGCCCTACCCAAGAACACAACCTCGTACCGCTATGCCGACACCACCACCGGCTGAAGCACCGCGCCTGGAGGTTGGAGAAACTGGTAGTCGGTGAATACCTCTGGACCAGCCCGCTCGGCCTCACCTATTTCGTGGAGGCGCAGCCACCGTAAGACGAGCCCTTTGGGTTCTTCCCTGCGACGGGCCCCACTCTTCTACCAAGTTGTGGCGATGTACTTGAGCTCCAGGAACTCTTCTATCCCCTCGTGACTTCCCTCACGACCGATGCCTGACTGCTTGACCCCACCAAAGGGAGCAGCCGGATCGGACACCAGCCCGCGGTTCAAACCGACCATTCCCGACTCGATGGCCTCGGCGGTGCGCAGACCACGAGCCAGATCGTCGGTGTAGACGTAGCTGATCAGACCATGCACCGTGTCGTTGGCCATGGCGATGGCCTCGTCGTCGCTGTCGAAGCTGACCACCGGGGCCACCGGGCCGAAGATCTCCTGATCGAGGATGGTCGCATCAGGCGAGACTCCGGAGAGGACGGTCGGCTCATAGAAGAAGCCACGCCGATCAGGGACCGACGCCCCTATTGCCACACCTGCTCCCGAATCGACGGCAGCCTGCACCAGTTGCGCGATGTCATCACGTGACTTCTCATTGATCATCGGGCCTACCTGGGTGGTCCGGTCGATCCCCGGGCCCACTTTCATCGCTCCCATGGCACCGGCGAGCATCGAGGTGAACTCCTCGACCACCGAGGCGTGCACCAGGAACCGATTGGCCGCGGTGCAGGCCTCTCCCGCGTTGCGCATCTTGGCCACCATCGCCCCCTCCAAGGCGGCATCGAGATTGGCATCCTCGAAGACGATGAACGGCGCGTTGCCGCCCAATTCCATCGAGACGTTGAGCACCTGGTCGGCGGCCACCTTGAGCAGGGTCTGGCCCACTTCGGTGGAACCGGTGAATGACAGCTTGCGAACCCGGGGGTCGTGGAGCATCCGCTCGACCACACCCGACGAGCCTTTAGCCACGACCACATTGACCACACCCGCCGGCAGCCCCGCCTCTTCCATGAGATGGACCACGGCCAGGGTGGTGAGAGGCGTGTCTGACGCCGGCTTGACGATCGCGGTGCAGCCTGCGGCGAGGGCGGGCCCGATCTTTCGGGTGGCCATCGCCGCCGGGAAGTTCCAGGGCGTGATCATCACGCTCACCCCGACCGGCTGACGCACCGTGATTATCCGTTTGTCGCCACCAGGGGCCAAGCGGACCTCACCCCCGATCCGCGACGCCTCCTCGGAGAACCATCTGAAGAACTCGGCGGCGTAGCGGACCTCGCCCAGCGCGTCGGGATAGGCCTTGCCGTTCTCGAGCACGATCAGCTCGGCCAGGTCCTCTTCCCGGGCACGCATCGCCTCGAAGGTCCGTCGCAGGATCTCGCCGCGCTCTCGGGGCGGGGTAGCACCCCACGGAGTCAATGCCTCGTAGGCCGCGGCCACCGCGTCGTCGGCATCGCTCGCCTCGGCCAGACCGATGTCGACCAGCACATCCTCGGTGGCAGGGTCGACCACCGCCAGCTCACCCGCCCCGTGCGACCAGGACCCGCCGATGTAGGGACCGGTCTTCCCCCTCTTCTTGAGCTCGTCGAGGATCGCTGTCATCTGCTCTCAACCTCCCTTGGCATCGTTCGTCGCAGTGTGGTGCCGCCGTTCCATGAAACACCAACACGGTGGTAGTAGCCCCCGATGATCTCCTGCGGCGCCAGTAGCGACAACTCCTCATTGGGCGAATCGAAGAGCTCCAACTCCGCCTCACCGGCCCACACATCACCGAGCTCGCCGTCGTAGCCACGCATGGTCACCAACTCGTCGAGGGCTTGTGTGCCATCCGATTCGATGGACGGCCACACCCGGTTGTGCAACATCGGGTGACCGTTGACAAAACCCGGCGTGTCTACCGGGCCGGTCAGGCTGAACAGCGCCTGTGCCACGCGCCGGTCTGCCGCGACCAGGGTGGCGCCGAATCTGGCACCGGTCTCTAGTCTCGGCCCGGCCCGACCGACGGTGATCGGCCGGGTCATCCAGATGCTGCCGAGCTTCTTGGGGTATCCCTGGTGGTAACCGCGAACCAGGGCAAAGTCCTTGTCGACCCAGATGTAGACGCAACGGCT
>Ga0214472_10001506_pt1 | contig 26057 bp, 27 predicted proteins | sample RVTome_6_FD_207662 | JGI IMG/M metagenome (GOLD analysis project Ga0214472, IMG submission 207662) | Soil microbial communities from uranium-contaminated site in the Upper Colorado River Basin, Wyoming, United States - RVT140D175 | ecosystem: Environmental > Terrestrial > Soil > Contaminated >...
CCTACGCCGGCGTGCTGGGCGCCAAGGGCATGAAGTACAGCTTCCCGCAGGGCAAGCGCGCCGGCTTCGATCCCAACGGCATGGTGGTGCGCGTCTACGAAGGGGACAAGCAGGGCCGCGTGGTCCACGTCGGCCAGAAGTAGTTGCGGGATTTTCTCGAGCTGTCCATAAGCGCGGCCGCGTCCGGCTGCGTTTACGGCCTGGTGGCGCTTGCCTACCTGTTGATGATCCGTCCTACCGGGATCATCAACTTCGCCGTCGGCGAGTGGGCCATGGTGGCCGCCTTCGGCGGCTACCTGCTGCTCTCGAAGCTCGAGTGGCCGTATCCCCTCGGCATGGCGGCGGTGCTCGGCTTCATGTTTCTCGTGGGCTGGGCAACCGAGCGCATCGCCGTGCGCCCGCTGGTGGAGCGGGGCGCACCGCTGCTCGCACCGATCCTGGCGCTGCTCGGCATGCTGGTGGTGTTCCGGGAGATCGTCTCGGTGAGCTTCCCGCCCGACCCGCACCCGGTGCCCTACCCGTTCGGGCTCGGCCGCCTGGAGCTCGGGCCGGTGGGCGGTTCCTACCAGAGCTTCTTCATCATCGCAGTGACACTGGTGGTGTTCCTGGCAGTGTGGCTGTTCTTCGAGCGCACCGTCGCCGGCAAGAGCTTCGAGGCGGTCGCCATCCACCGGCGCGCGGCGGCGCTCATGGGGATCAACCTGTCGCGCGTCACCGCGCTGTCCTTCGCCGGCGGTGCGGGCGCGGCCGGCCTGGCAGGGCTGCTGGTATCGCCGAACATCTCGGCGCACTACCTGATGGGCGTGCCGCTCGCCATCCAGGGCTTCACGGCGCTGGTGATCGGCGGTGTCGGGCGGGTGGAAGGGGCGCTGCTGGGCGGGCTGCTGCTCGCGTTTGCCGAGCAGATGACCACGCGCTACGCCCCCATCCCGTCGGGCTACGCGCAAGGCGTGCCGCTGCTGCTGTTGATGATCTTTCTTCTGCTGCGTCCGACGGGGCTGTTGCGCTCGCGGGTGGCAAAAGCATGAGCGCGCTCAGATGGCTGGCGGCGTTCGCGGTCCTGGCGGCGCTGCCATTTTTTCTGGGCAGCTACTACAACGACGTCTACCGCAAGCTGCTGCTCTGGATCACGCTCGCGCTCGGCTACAACTTCCTGTTCGGCATCTGCGGCCAGATCGCCTTCTCCCACTTCGCGTTCTACGGCGTCGGAGCGTACTCGATCGTCATCTTCCTGTTCCAGCTCGAGCTGCCGTTTCCGCTGGCCATCCTGCTCGGCGTGGCCCTGTGCGCTCTGGTTGCGCTCGCGGTGGCGATCCCGTCGACCCGGCTGGAGGGCTTCTACCTCGCGCTGGCGACGCTCGCGCTGGCGCAGCTGTTCATCGTGGTGCTCAACGAGGGCGGCGCGGTCACCGGCGGCACCGGTGGCCTCGCCAACTACCGGCTTCCCGAAGTGTTCGGCGTGCGCATCGCCGGGCCCTGGTACACGGTGGTGATCGTGACGCTGCTGCTCGGCACCCTCGCGGTGCTGCTGCGCCTGGACCGCTCGTGGTTCGGCCGTGCCTGCCGCGCGGTGCGCGACAATCCCCAGGCCGCGGCGGCCATGGGCGTCGACGTGGCGCGCACCAAGGTGGTCGCTTTCACGCTCACCAGCGCGCTCGCCGGCATCGCGGGCATGGTGTACGCGTTCGTGGACAACACCGTCAATCCGCCGATCTTCGGGCTCGATAACGCGTTCCTGATCCTGTTCATGGTGATCGTCGGCGGCGCCGGGCGCCACGCGGGGGCAGTGGTCGGCGCGATCCTGCTTTTCCTGCTGCCGTTCTTCCTTTCGCCGCTGATCGGCCATCACCATGTGCTGGTGTTCGGCCTGCTGGTGGTTGCGGCGATGCTGGTGCAGCCGCGCGGCCTGATCGGGATCTACGATGCGCTCAGGCGCCGCCTTGCTTGAAGTGCAGCGCCTCACCAAGCGCTTCGGCGGCCTGACCGCCGTGGCCGGGCTCGACTTCACGTTGGGCGGCGGCGAGATCCTCGGGCTGATCGGCCCGAACGGCGCGGGCAAGACCACCACCTTCAACGCCATCGCCGGCACTTTCGGCGCCGACGAAGGCGAGATCCGTTTCGCCGGGGAGCCGATCCTCGGGCTCGCGCCTCACCAGATCGCCGCGCGCGGAATCATGCGCACGTTCCAGCACAACCGGCCGTTTGCCGGCATGCCGGTGATCGAGAACGTGCTGGTGGGGGCGCATCGGCGCTTTTCGACCAGCCTGTGGTCGGTGCTCGCCGGAGGAGGCAGGCGCGAGGAAGCGGAGCTCCGGCGTCGCGCGCAGCAGCTGGTCGAGTTCGTCGGTCTCGGCGAGCTGCTGGAGGCCGATGTCAGCACGCTCTCCTTCGGGCAGGGGAGGCTCCTCGAGATCGCGCGCGCCCTGGCGGGAGAGCCGCGCCTGATCCTTTTCGACGAGCCTGCCGCGGGGCTGACGCCGGCGGAGCTGGAGCGGCTCGGCGGGATCATCCGCGGCATCGCGGCGCGCGGCATCGCGGTGCTCGTGATCGAGCACGACATGCGCTTCCTGCTGCCGCTGGCGAGCCGCGTGGTGGTGCTCAATTTCGGCGCCAAGATCGCCGAGGGCACCCCCGAGGCGGTGCGCGCCGATCCGGCGGTGCTCAACGCCTACCTGGGCGAGCCGCGCAATGCTTGAGCTGAGACAGGTCGCTGCGGGGTACGGCGAGGCGAGCGTGCTGCAGGGCGTCGACCTGCGGGTCGAGCGCGGCGAGACCGTCGCGCTGCTCGGCCCGAACGGCGCCGGCAAGTCGACGCTGCTGGCGGCGCTGACCGGCACGATCGCCCGCCGCTCGGGGGCGATGCTGGTCGACGAGGTCGACATCTCGAGGCTGCCGAGCCACCGGATCGTGGCGCAGGGCGTGGCGCTGGTGCCCGAGGGCCGCCTGGTGTTCGCTCCCTTCAGCGTCGAGGACAACCTGCGCCTGGGCGCGATCCGGCTGGCGGGCGGCCGCGAAGCCTTGCGCGAGCGCTTTGCCTACGTCTACAGCCTGTTCCCGCGGCTCGAAGAGCGGCGCCTGCAGCCTGCGGGAACGCTCTCGGGAGGCGAGCAGCAGATGCTGGCGATCGGCCGGGCGCTCATGAGCGCACCGCGCCTGCTGCTGCTCGACGAGCCTTTTCTCGGGCTGGCGCCGCTGGTGGCAGCCGAGATCCGCAATGCCCTGGAGAAGCTTCGCCGGACCGGCCTCACGCTGCTGATGGTGGAGCAGAAGCTCGACATCGCGCTCGACTTCGCGCAGCGCGCCTACGTGCTGATCAAGGGAAGGATCGTGCTCGGCGACAACACCCGCAACCTGGCGCAGCGGCCGGATCTCGGCGACCTGTACTTCGCGCTCGCTACTTCCCCCGCATCCGCACGATCCAGTCCCTGAAGCCGAGGAGCAGGTCGGAAAGGAACTTGCGCGTGGTCTCGTCGGTGAGCCTGCCCTGCGCGTCGAACTTGCCCGGCGCCATGCCGATGAACACTTCCGGGCGCGGCAGCACGTGTCCCCAGAGCTGCACCAGGATGCGGCGCAGGTCGTACTGAACCCGGGCGCCGCCGAGGGGGCCGACCGCGGCCGAGAAGATCGCCACCGGCTTGTCCTGGAATACCTGGTTCGGCGCGCGCGAGCCCCAGTCGATCGCGTTCTTGAGCGGAGCCGGGACCGAGAAGTTGTACTCGGGCGAGGCGATCAGCAGGCCGTCGGCCGCAGCGACCTGCGCGCGGAAACGCTTCACGGGATCGGGCATTCCCTGGTCGAAGACGTCCTGGTTGTACATCGGGATGTCGGAGAGCTCGGCGATCGTCAGAGACATGCCGGATGGCGCGAGCTCCGCGCAGGCCTTGAGCGCCGCCATGTTGAAGGACGCCTTGCGCAGGCTGCCGCAGACGCCGAGCACCTTGAGACCGGGTTGCGCCATGCTGCCCCCTCGATTTTCGAAGGGGCGCAGTTTAGCGGGTAAACTCGCCGCCGTGTCCCGCAGTTCATCCGCCTGGAAGAGAACATGAGCAGCGCGGCTTCGCCCGCCAGGCGCTGACTGGCATCGCCGCTCGCCTACCGGGATTTCCGCCGCCTGTGGGTGGGATCGCTCTGCTCCTGGTCGAGCCAGTGGATCCAGCAGGCGGCCATGGGGTGGGTGGTGTACGAGATCACCGGCTCGGGCGCGCTGCTCGGGGCGGTGCTCGGAGCGCGCGCCATCCCCATGTTCCTGCTCGCCCCGCTCTCCGGAGTCGCGGCCGATCGCTACGACCGGCGCCGGTTGCTTCAGGCGAGCCAGGGGCTCGCCGCCGCGGTGGCGCTCGCCTTTGGCGTCGCCCTCGCGTTGCAAGTCGTCGACACGTGGATGCTGTTCGCCTTCACCGTGCTGATGGGCGCATCCAACGTGATGGACCGCCCCGCGCGCTTCACCACCGCGTTCGAGCTGGTGCCGCGCGAGGCGGCGATGAAGGCGGTCGCGCTCAATACCGTCGGCTTTTCGATGATGCGCATCCTCGGCCCGGCGGCGGCGGGCTACCTGATCGGCGCCTTCGGCGCGGCGGGCAGCTTCTTCGTGCAGGCCCTGCTGTACGGGACGTCGGCCGCGATGGTGATCCTGGTAGCGTTTCCGGCGCGTCGCGCCAGGCATGCGCACGCCTCGGCGCTCGCCGACATGCGCGAGGGCCTGCGCTTCGCGCTGGGCGATCCGGCGATCCGTGTGCTGCTCGCATCGGGCGCCTTGCCTTTCCTGCTGCTCGTCCCGGTGTGGGGGACGCTGTTCCCGATCTATGCCAAGGACGAGTTTTCCGCAGGCCCGGAAGGCCTGGGCTGGCTGCTCACCGCGGTGGGCATCGGCGGCACGCTGGGCGGATTCGTCGCGAATATGCTCGCCCGCGTGGAACGCCAGGGGCTCGTCCAGGCGGCGTGGATCGGCGTCATGGCGGCGGCGGTCGCCGGCGTGGCGGCGAGCCCCTCGCTCGGCGTCGCGATGGCGTTCGCGCTCGCCGGGGGGCTGGCCGAAATGGCGCACATGGCGAGCAACATCGCGATGCTGCAGATGTCGGCGCCTGAAGCGATGCGCGGGCGCATCTCGGCCCTGATGATGCTCAATCCTGCGCTGATCTCGGTCGGTGCCTTTCTTGCCGGGCCGCTCGCCGACCTGCTCGGCGTGCGCGGCGCCTCGCTGGCGCTCGCCGCCACCGCGGCCATGGCCATCGCCGCCCTTTTCGTCGGATCTCCTCTTCTCAGGGAATTGCGAGTCAAATGAAACCCAAGCTCTCCGTCAGCCGAAGCCTGATCGAAGATCTGGTCGCCGCAAGCCGCATCCTCGCCGCGCACGAGGTGCTCGACGCCTACGGCCACGTGAGCGCGCGCAGCGACCGGCGGCCCGAGCGCTTCGTCATGTCGCGCTCGCTCGCGCCGGCGCTGGTCACCGCGTCCGACCTGATGGAGCTCGACGCCGACAGCGAGCCGCTTCCCGGCGACAGGCGGAAAGGCTTCATCGAGCGCTACATCCACGGCGAGATCTATCGTGCGCGCCCCGAGGTCATGGCCGTGGTCCACAGCCACTCGGCCTCGGTCATTCCCTTCGGCGTGACGCGCACCCGGCTGCGGCCGGTCTATCACATGGGCTCCTTCCTCTGGTCCGGCGCCCCGGTGTTCGACATCAGGAAACAGAGAGAAGCGAACGACCTGCTGATCCGCGACCGGCCGCTCGGGAAAGCGCTCGCCGGCGCCCTGGCAGGCTGCAGCTGCGTGCTGATGCGCGGCCACGGCATGACGGTGGTGGGCGACAGCGTTCCGGAGGCGGTGTTCCGGGCGATCTACACGGAAATGAACGCCCGCCTGCAGCTCCAGGCCACGCAGCTCGAAGGCCCGATCGAGTTCCTGAGCGGGGAGGAGGGCAGGCGCTCGACCGCGTCGAACCGCGGCACCCTCGAGCGGCCGTGGGAGCTGTGGAAGAAAACGGCGCTACGCCGCCGCTAGCGCCGGGCGCGACATCGCCCGGCGCAGCAGCCAGAAAGCGATGGCCAGGTTGAGCGCGTTCCAAGCGATGCCGTTCACGAAAGCGGCGTCGTAGGAGCCGGTGAGGTCGAAGATGGCGCCCGACATCCAGCCGCCGAGCGCCATGCCGAAGAGGGTCGCCATGAGAACGATGCCGACGCGCGCGCCGGCCTCGGCCGGCTTGAAGTACTCGCGCACGATGAGCGCGTAGGCCGGCACGATGCCGCCCTGGAACAGGCCGAACAGCGCCGAAACGACGTACAGCGATACCAGCCCGTCGAACGGCAGGAAAAGCAAGAGCGCGACGCCTTGCAGCGCCGAGCCGAGAAGCAGGGTGCGCAGACCGCCGATATGGTCGGAGATCCAGCCGAAGGCGAGGCGGCTGACGATGCCGAAGCCGAGCATCAGCGACAGCATCTCGGCGCCGCGCGCCGCGCCGTAGCCGAGGTCCCCGCAATAGGCCACGATGTGCACCTGGGGCATCGACATCGCCACGCAGCAGGCGACGCCGGCGATGGCGAGCAGGATCATGAACGCGTTCGGCGATAGCCCCAGCGGGCGCTCGCCGTGATGCAGGGCTTGGCTCGATAGGGACGCGGCTTCGAGAGCGGGCGGACGCCGGCGCAGCAGCAGCGACAGGGCCAGGATGCTGGCGGTGCAGAAAACGCCGATGCCGACGTAGGTCGCGCGCCAGCCCGCGATCTCGAAGAAGTACTGCATCACCGGCGGCCATACCGCCCCGGCGAGGTAGTTGCCGCTGGCGCAGATTGCCACCGCGATGCCGCGATGCCGGGTGAACCACAGGGAGGTGTCGGCGACGAGCGGCGCAAAGGTCGCGGAGCAGCCGAGAAAGCCGATAAGGACGCCGTGGACCAGGGCGAACTGCCAGAGGGTTTGCGACATTCCTGCGAGCACGAAGCCGCTGCCCAGGCACACTGCGCCGATAGTTGTAGGGACCACTACGCCGAAGCGGTCGGACAACCGCCCCATGAGGATGCCGCCCAGGCCGAAGCCGATCATGGTGAGCGTGTAGGGCAGGGAGGCGCCGCCCCGCGTCACCCCGAACTCTGCCTGCACCGGTGCGAGCGCCACCGCCATGCCGTACATGCCCACGCCGCCGATGGTCATGAGCGCGAGCGCCGCGCCGAGGCGCACGCAGGCGTAAAGCGACTCGGGCTCGCCGCGCGGTGGGGACATGGTCCGATCCATAGTATCGTCGCATCGGGTCTCACAACAGGAGCGTTTCATGGCGGCGAAATCATCCCCTCCCTCGACGGTCGGCCAGGTGCGCGACGTCTTCCCCAAGCTCGGCGAGCTCACCGACAAGGTGCTGTTCGGCGACGTGTGGGAGCGCAAGGGCCTCTCCAAGCGCGACCGCAGCCTGGTCACCATCACGGCGCTCACCGTGCTCGGCCAGCCCGAGCAGCTGCGCGGCCATCTTTGGCGCGCCCTGGACAACGGCGTGACCAAAGACGAGATCTGCGAGGCGATCACCCACCTCGCCTTCTATTGCGGCTGGCCGCACGCCGGCAGCGCGGCGCTGGTCGCCAAGCGCGTGTTCGAGGAGCGAGGCGTTTGAAGATCGGCTTCGTCGGCCTGGGCGCGATGGGGCGGCGCATGGCGGCGAGCCTGCAGCGCGCCGGCCATAGCCTGCAGGTGAACGACCTGCGGCGGGCGGAAGGCTTCCCCGGCTGGAAGCCAGTTCGCGGTGCCCGTCGACATCGGAGCGATCGCGCTGCGGGAGCTTGCCGAGGCGCTGAGCCGCGGCTGGGCGGAGCGCGACTGCCGGGTCGCGATGACGCTGCAGGAAGAGCGCGCCGGCGTCAGCGCCCGCGTGCCGCCCGAGCGCCTTGCCGGGGTCCTCGACTGAAGCTGCTAGACTGGAGTCTGGCAACCACGAAAGGAGGTGATCCCGTGAGAGATGACACAGGCAACACCGGCCGGCAGGACTCTACCGACGGATCAACCCGCAGGCTCAGGAGTTCGGCCCGCAACTAGGCCGGCTTGCCTAGGCAACAGAAGTACGGCGCCCTGCCCGCGAAAGCGGCGCGGGGCGCTTCATTGTTGGGCGCGCCCGCGCTCGATCAGGTCGACGCAGCGCAGGAACACCGTGTCCGGCGGCCGCCCGATCCCCGCCAGCCAGCGCTCGATGTCCCGCACCTCGACCCCAAGGTGCTCGGCGAGCTTCTGCTCCCCTCCGAGGATCAGGCAGGCGTCGTGTAGCGTACGAACGTAGATGTGACTGTTCCTTGCAGTGGAGGAGCAGATATCGCTCATGCCGCGCATCTTGCCCATCGTGTCCTGCGACGGTCAGTCAGGCAGCCGGTGATTCGGATGTAGGGCAAAGCATGACGGCAAACTCTGCCGTTTGCCGAATAACAACAGCGGGAAGCAGCTTGATTGTCAAATTGTCTTAACTGTCGTCCGCCGCACGCTTACCCCGGCATAGTCGATTGACGGCATTCCCGGGGAGACGGCCATGGGACGGATCGGGCAGACCTACTCGCGCATCAACGCGCAGTACACGCCGAGCGAGCTCCGTAACACTCGAGCTGCATACCGGCGGTTCAACGCAGGAAAAATGCACGCCTGGATTACGGCGGCGATGCGCCACAAGGCAACCGGCGGGATCATTGCGGTCATGTCCGCCCTCGGCTTCGTCGCCTGCGTCCTCATTCTTTGGCGCGCGACGTAGCTTTGGCTCCCCGGCGTCTGGCCGGCGATGAGGACCAGCTTCGCCGGCCCCTCGATCGTCACGACTCGCGAAAACCCCCGGGTGCCGGTAGACGCCCGGGGGATTCAAGATCTCCGGCAGCGGCCCCTGCCACGCGAACGAGCAACCCCTAGTCGGGCGGCTGTAGAGGGAACGGCGATGGCGTGCCGGAGCTCCGGTACTTGAGAACCCCTGCGATATGCGCTACGTTTCGCCTGCACCCTAAGAAGCGGCCCACAAGGCCGTCCGCGAAGCACCAGAGGGGAGGATCCATGCAAATCATGCAATCCATGGGCCGCGGCTTGTCGTCGGTGTCAGCCCGCTACATGCCTGACCCGATGATTTTCGCCATCGTGCTGACTTTCATCACCTTTATCCTCGGCATCGCCCTCACCGACAGCGGCCCGATGCAGATGATCATCCACTGGTACGGTGGCTTCTGGAGCCTCCTCACCTTTGCCATGCAGATGGCCCTGATTCTCATGACGGGCTACGCTTTGGCGCTCGCTCCGGGTCTGCGCGACGGCATCAGGTGGCTGGCGCGGGTGCCGAAGACCGGCGGCCAGGCGGTATTCGTCACGGCGCTGGTTGCCACGATCTTCACCTGGTTCCACTGGGGCCTCGGCCTGATCGTGGCCGCCCTTTTTGCCCTCACGCTTGCGCGCGAGGCGCACAAGAGCGGCATCAAGGTGCACTACCCGCTGCTGGGCGCCGCCGCGTACACGGGCCAGATGGTCTGGCACATCGGGCCCTCGACCTCGGCAGGCCTGGTCTCGGCCACGCCGGGCCACTTCCTGGAGAAAGTGATCGGCATCGTGCCGATCACGGAGACTGCATTCACGCCCTACGCCCTGCTCCTGAGCGCACTGCTGGTCTTCTTCGTGGTGCCGATCACCATGTGGCTGATGACGCCCAAGGACTCGGAGTCGCAGGGCCTGGCGAGCTACGCCCCGGACAAGCTCGAAGGGGCGGCGCTCCCGCACGAAGATTCCGAGGTCACGGCGGCGAAGCCGGGCACGCGCACTCCCGCCGACTGGCTGGAGAACAGCCGCGTCATCGCGGGCCTCATCGCTCTCATGGGGATCATCTACACGATCTACTACTTCGCCACCAAGGGACTGGACCTGAATCTCAACATCTTCAACTTCGCCTTCCTGATGGTGGGCCTGGCGCTGCACGGCACGGTGATCCGGTACATCCGCGCCATCGGGCAGGGCGCGGCGGGAGCGGCGGGCATCATCCTGCAATTCCCGTTCTACGGCGGCATCGCGGGCATGATCGGTGCCTCCGGCCTCGCCAAAATCATGGCGGGCGGGCTGCTCGCCCTGTCGACGACGGAAAACTTCCCCGTCGTCGCCTGGCTGACGGCCGGCTTCGTGAACATTTTTGTTCCCTCGGGCGGCGGCGAGTGGGCAGTGATCGGCGAAGTCATCAGCCGCACTGCCATGGCGCTGGACGTGCCCATCGGCAAGGCAATCATCGCCTACGGCGCCGGCGACATGTGGACCAACATGCTGCAGCCCTTCTGGGCCATCCCGCTGCTGGGCATCATGGGACTGCGCGCCCGCGACATCATGGGCTACACCGTCGGCCTGATGATCATCGCAGCCCCGTTCATCTACATCGGGCTGCGCTACTTCCCCTACTAGCTAGCGGGGCCGATCAGGCGACACAGGTACTGCGGCGACCAGATCGACCTCAATCAGGAAGTCAGGGTCGGAAAGGCGAGTGACGCCAATCATCGTACTTCCGGGCATGCGCTCGGGATTGAAATATTTCGGCGTTGCGGGATCTCTCGCGATCTTCATGTAGGCGTCGACATCCAGGACGAAGGTACGCCGGTAGACAACGTCGTCCCAGGTCGCGCCGGCCGCCGCAAGCTGCAGCTGCAGGTTCTCCATCACCTTGATGTACCGCCGCCGCAGCGGGCGGCGCGCTGCTCTACGCCGAAGTGCCGGACGCCGCGCGGCATGATCCTGGCTTCGACCCCGCGACGCTCGACCTGCGTGTGGTAGATTGGACGCGCGAGCTGCTGCTGCAGTCCGAGCACGGCGCGCACAAACGTATCTGCCTCGTCACGCCCAAGCTCTTCGGCACCAGGGCGATCAAGGGTGAAATGATCATCTACCCGCCGGGCACCGAAGCCGCCAACCACCACGAAGGCGCGGCGCACTTCATGTACGTCCTCGCCGGCAGCGGAACCTGCTACGCCGACCGGGAGCGCCACTACCTGCGCAGCGACCCGGAAGTCGAGATGCGCTTTGTCGAGTTCTTCATTCCCGGCAGCTATCAGACCGTCTGGGCGAAGGGCGCCAACGTCTGCGCCTGGGTGCCGCAGGGCAGGAACATCCGCGGCGAGAAGGCAGCGCGCGAGATCCAGGCGCACACTTCAGCCGCGCCGAGCGCCGACATCTGACGAGCGGGCGGGTGCCCCATGGAGATCCCTCCGATCGGACTTGGCACCTGGCAGGTGCGCAACTGCGCCGAGATCGTGGCGCACGCGCTCAAGCTCGGATATCGGCATATCGATACCGCCCGCAAGTACGGCACCGAGCGCGCGGTGGGGGAGGGCATGCGCGCCTGCATTGTGCCGCGTGCCGAGATCTTCATCACCACCAAGGTGTCGCACGAGCGCCTGCGCCCGGCCGAAGTCGCACGCTCGGTAAGCGAGAGTCTGGCCGATCTCGGGGTGGACTACGTCGACCTGCTGCTGGTGCACTGGCCGAGCCCGGAAGGCGTGCCGCTCGCGGAAACGATGCAGGCCATGGCGGCGGCGAAGCGCGCGGGGCTCGCGCGGCACATCGGCGTGGCGAACTTCAACATCGCGCTGCTCGAGGAAGCGGTGCGCGTCTCGCCCGAGCCGCTTGCCGCGCTGCAGGCGGAGTACCACCCTTACCTCGACCAGTCGAAGCTGCTCGCCGCCTGCCGCCGGCTCGGCCTCGCGTTCGTCGCGCACTGCCCGCTCGGGCGCGGGCGGCTGCCGCTCGACCCGGCGATAGGTGAAATCGCGCGGCGCCAGGGACGCACCGCCGCGCAGGTCGCGCTGCGCTGGCTGCTGCAGCAGGGCGTCGCGGCCATTCCGCGCTCCTCCAACCCGCAGCGCGTCGCCGAGAACCTCGACGTGTTCGGGTTCGAGCTTGCGCCCGAGGAGATGCGCCGCATCGCCGCCCTGCGCCGCCCGGACGGTCGGGTGGCGAATCCCGCGATGGCGCCGGCCTGGGACTAGCCATGGCGCGCCGCCGATCGCCTGCGGGCAAGCGCATGGACCCGGCCGAGCGCGAGCAGCAGATCGTGCAGGCGGCGATCCGCTTCTTCGCCGACCACGGGTTCTCCGGCACGACGCGCGAGCTTGCCGCGCGCATCGGCGTCGTGCACGGGCTGCTCTACCGGTACTTCCCGACGAAGGAAGCGCTGCTCGAGCGCGTCTACCAGGAAGTGTTCTTCGGCCGCCTCAAGCCAGAATGGATTGCGTGGCTGAAGGACCGCTCGGTTCCGATCCGCGAGCGGCTGGTGCGCTTCTACACCGATTACGCGACGCAGGTGCAGACGTACGAATGGGTGCGCATCTACCTGCTCGCCGGCATCGCGGGGCTCGACATCACGAGCCGCTATCGCGCTTTGGTGCGCAAGCAGATCATTACGGTGGTGGTCGCAGAAACGCGCGACGCGCTCGGCTTGCCGGCCGACGAGGATGCGCCGCTGTCCGAAGTGGAAGAGGACCTGATCTACGTGCTGCACGGCGGCGTGCTGTTCCTCGGCATCCGCCGCTGGGTCTATCGCTCGCCGATGCGCCGGCCGAACATCGGCAGGCTGGTCGACGTGTTCCTCGCCGGCGCCCGCGAGCTCCTCTTGCACCGGCTTGACAAGCAACTTTCCACCGCCTGAGAATTGCCGATGGTCAATGACCACTTGGTCATCCGCTGGACGGCGGCGGAGACGGCGCGCGCGATCGAGCGCGGCGCGGTGACCTGCGAGCAGGTGACGCGCGCCTGCCTGGCGCGCATCGACGAGCGCGAGCCGAAAGTGCAGGCCTGGCAGCACCTCGACCCCGAGCAGGCGGTGGCCGCGGCGCGCGCCCTGGACCGCGGCGCGCCGCGCGGGCCGCTCTTCGGCGTGCCGTTCGGCGCCAAGGACATCATCGACAGCGCCGACATGCCCACCGAGTACGGCACGCCGATCCATGCCGGCCACCGCCCGGCGAAAGATGCCGCGTGCATCGCGCTCAGCCGCAAAGCGGGAGCGCTGCTTCTCGGCAAGACGGTGACCACCGAGTTCGCCAACATCCATCCCGGAAAGACCCGCAATCCGCTCGATCCGGCGCGCACCCCCGGAGGCTCCTCGAGCGGATCGGCCGCCGCGGTGGCGGATTTCATGGTGCCGCTTGCCATCGGCACCCAGACCACCGGCTCCGTGACGCGCCCGTCGTCCTTCTGCGGTGTCTTCGGCTATCGGCCGACGTACGGCGACATGCGTACGGCGGGCGTCATGGAAGCTTCCGGCTCTCTCGACACGCTGGGCATCATGGCGCGCTCCATCGAGGACATCGCGCTGTACCGGGACGTCCTCGTGGGCGTCCGGCCCGAGCCGGTGGCGGCCGACCTGCCCGCGCTGCATGTCGGGTTCTGCCGGCCGTACTACTGGTCGCGCCTCGCGGCGTCGACGCAGAACCTGCTGGAAGAGGGCGCGCGGCGCATCGCGCGCGGCGGGATGCAGGTCACCGATTTCGCCCTGGACGAGGAGTTCCGCGGCCTGGAGCAGGCGCACAAGCTGATCTCGGGATTCGAGATGGCGCGCAACCTGACCTGGGAGCTTGAGCACCACGCCTCCCGCATCAGCGACCAACTGCGCTACGGCCGCCTCAAGGATGGCCTGGAGTGCAGCTACAAGACCTACAGCGAGATGCGTGCGCTGTGCGAAAGGCTGCGCGCCAAGCTGCATCGGGTCATGGAGCCTTACGACGTGGTGCTCGCGCCGGCCGGCGACGAGGCGCCCGTGGGCATGGATCCGGTCCCGCATCCCTGGGTGTACATGGCCTGGACCATCGGTTACGTGCCCACCGTCACGCTGCCCGTGTTCAAGGGGCCGAGCGGCATGCCGGTCGGGGTGCAGGTGCTCGCCAGGCGCTACGACGATCGCAGGCTGTTCGCGGCAGCGCGCCGCATCTACGAGCTGCTGAAATGAGCAAAGGCCCCTGGATCGAAACCTTTCCGGGCAACATGGTCTGGTCCAATGCCTGCCTGATCACCAAGGGCATGGCGCATTACGGCGCAGTGGCGATGGGAGAGATCGACGAAGTGTGCACGCGGCTCGCGCCGCGGCAGTCGGACGCGGACGCCTGGCGCGAGGAGTGGTGTGCCATGGGCGCGCGCCTCGAGTCGGCAGGCGACGCCGCCGAGAAGGCCGGCCACCGCCTTACGGCCGGTGACTGCTATCTGCGCGCCGGCATGCATTTCTTCACCGGCGAGCGCTTCGTAGTGCCCGGCGACGAGAAGCTCGCAATCGGGCGCAAGGCGCTCGAGCTGCAGCACAGGGGACTGGAGCGGCGCCATCCGGACATCGAGCGCGTCGAGGTGCCCTACGAAGGCACGACGCTCCCGGCGCTTTTCCTGAAGGCGCCCGGCGCCGGGCCGCGCGCACCGGCGGTGGTGATCTTCAACGGCATGGACAACTGCAAGGAGATGAGCGTGCTGTTCGCCGGGCTGGAATTCGCACGCCACGGCTGGCATACCCTCGCGATCGACGGTCCGGGGCAGGGCGAGTCGCTGCGGCTGCGCGGGCTCAACGCTCGCCACGACTACGAAGTCGCCGGAGCGGCGGCCTACGATTATGTCGCCGCCCGGCCGGAGGTCGATCCGGCGAGGGTCGTGGTGATGGGCTACAGCTTCGGCGGCTACTACGCCACGCGCATCGCCGCGCGCGAGAAGCGCTATTGCGCCGGCGTGGCGATGAGCGCCCCGCATTGGGACCTGGCGGGCTGGCAGCGCGATATCAAGCGCAGGCAGGACGCAGACCCGAAAAGCACGCCCCAGTCGGCGTTCCACTTCCGCTGGATCATGGGCTGCCTGGAAGAGGGGGACGCCGCGATCCGCAAGGCCGAGCGCTTCTCGCCGGGCGCGGTCGCCGCAGAGGTCGCGATGCCCTTCCTGCTGGTGCACGGCGCGAACGACACTGTCGTCCCGGTCGCGAACGCGCACAGGCTCTACGAGGCGCTCGGCACGCCGCGCAAGCACCTCAAGATCTTCACGGCCGAGGAGGGCGGCTCCTACCATGCGCAGATGGACAACCGCCAGCTCGGCATCACCTACATCGCCGACTGGATAGCAGACAACCTGGAGACCAACGCATGACGAGCAGTACCTCCGATCGTCCTCCCTATGCGGCGCCGCACGATCCCAATCCGCGCAAGCCGCAGGTTCCGGTTCCGGCGCTCGCCTGCGATACCCACGCGCACGTCTTCGGCCCGGGGAATACGTATCCGTTCATTCCCAACGGGCTGTACACGCCAGCGGACGCGCTGCTTCCCGACTTCCGCCACATGCTGGATACGCTGGGCATTGTGCGCGCGGTGCTCGTCCAGCCCAGCATCTACGGTACGAACAACGACTGCATGCTCGAGGCGCTGAAGCAGGATACGAAGCGTCTGCGCGGCATTGCGGTCATCCCGTTCGACGCCGATTCGAAGGCGATCGAGCGCCTGCACGCCCAAGGGGTGCGCGGCGTTCGCTGCAATATCGTCGACCTGAAGACCGGCGCCGGGCAGCTTCCGCTCGAGCCGCTGCGCGCACTCGCCAAACGCATCCAGCCGTTGGGCTGGCACGTGGAGTTCCTGATGCATGTGGACGAGTTCCCGAGCCTCGACCGGCAGCTCGCCGATTTCCCGGTGGAGGTGTCGTTCGGGCACCTCGGCTACGTTCCGGCGGCGAAGGGCACGGAGCCCCCCGGCTTCAAGGCGCTCCTGCGACTGATGCGCGATGGCAGGGCCTGGGTGAAGCTCACGGCGCCATACCGCCTCACGCTGAGCGAGATGCCTTACCCCGACGTCGATCCGTTCGCGCAGGCGCTGCTCGACGCGGCACCGCAGCGCCTGGTCTGGGGCAGCGACTGGCCGCACGTCCTGGTGAAATCGAAGATGCCCGACGACGGCGGCCTGCTCGACGTGCTCGCCAGATGGGTGCCGGACGACAAGACCCGCCGCGCCATCCTGGTCGACAACCCGGCCAAGCTGTACGACTTCAAATAAACCCTGAGATGAGGAGGACGAAATGAAGCGCATCGTTATCGCATTAGCGACGCTCGCGGTCTCGGCCGCAGCGGCGGCGCAGACCTATCCCACCGGACCGGTGAAGCTGATCGCGCCCGCGTCGCCCGGGGGCAACATCGACGTTACCGCGCGCATCCTCGCGCCGGCGCTGCATGAGATCCTTGGACAGCCATTCGTGGTCGAGAATCGCCCGGGCGCCGGGGGCAAGATCGGCGCCGGCATCGCCCTCACGGCTCCGCCCGACGGCTATACCCTGCTGGTGGGCACGAGCAGTACGTTGAGTGTCGGGCCGAATGTCTACAAGGAGTGGCCGGTCGACCCCGTGAAAGGCCTCACGCCGATCATCAACATCCAGGAGGTGCCTTTCGCGTTGGTGGTGAACGCAAACTCGCGCTACAAGTCGGTCGACGACGTGCTGAGGCAGGCGAAGTCGAAGCCCGGCGCGATGCCGATGGCGCACGCCGGCATCGGGAGCTCCAACCACCTGGTAAGCGAGCTTTTCCAGATGCTGAGCGGCGCCAAGTTCCTGTTCGTGCCTTACAAGGGCGGCGCTCCGGCCATGACCTCGGTGGTGAGCCAGGAGACCGAGGCGTACTTCGACCAGGCGAGCACGTCGGTGACCCAGATCAAGGCGGGTCGCATCCGCGCGCTCGGCGTCACGGCGGACAAGCGCTTCGGCCCGATGTCGGACGTGCCGACGTTCGCGGAGGCCGGCATCAGGGGCTTCGAGGTGATGAACGTCACCGGGCTGGTCGGCCCCGCGGGCATGCCGGAAGCTGTGGTGAAGCGCCTCAACGAAGCTACCCTCAAGGCACTGCAGGACCCGAAGGTCAGAGAGCGCCTGCACGCCATCGGCGCCTCCATCGTGGGCAGCACGCCGGCGCAGTTCGGCCAGTGGATCCGCGAGGACCTGGAGCGCTGGGCCAGGGTAGTGAAACAGGCTGGCGTCCCCCAGCAATAGACGAGGAGCATAGATGACGCAGCAGCAAGGCAGTTGCGGCACCTGGGTCGAGCACTTTCCCGGCAACCTCCGCTGGTCGAACGCGACCCAAATCATCAAGGGCATGACGCCCTTCGGCGCGGTCTCGATGGAGCAGATCGACCGCGTCGGCCAGCGCATGCAGGCCCGGCTGCGCGCGGGCGATGACCAGGACACCGTGTGGCGGGAGGAATGGTGCCGCATGGCGGAGTGGAACGAGAAGCAGGCCGACAAGGCCGCCGCCGAAGGCCGGCAGATGACTGCCGGCAATTTCTATCTGCGCGCCGGGAACTACTACTACAGCGGCGAGCGCTTCGTGCCACCTGGCGAGGAGAAGATGGCGATCTACCGCAAGGCGCTGCGCTGCTACCGCGCGGGCATCGAGCGGCGCTATCCGCAGATCGGGCGGGTGGACGTACCCTACGAGAAGAGCGCCCTTTGCGCGTATTTCCTGAAGGCGGAGGGCGTGACCGGCAAGGCGCCGACGCTGGTGATCTTCAACGGCATGGACAACTGCAAGGAGATGAACGTCATCTTTGCCGGCCTGGAGTTCTCCAGGCGCGGCATGCACGTCCTCGCCGTCGACGGCCCGGGGCAGGGAGAGACACTGCGCATGAACAAGATCGCGAGCCGCCCCGACTACGAGGTGGCGGGCACCGCGGTGTTCGATTACCTCGTCAACAGCAGGCCCGAGGTGGACCTGAAGCGCGTGACGGTGATGGGTTACAGCTTCGGCGGCTACCTCGCGCCGCGCATCGCCGGATTGGAAAAGCGCTACGCCGGGTGCGTCGCGTTCGGCGCGATGCACTGGGACCTTCACGGCTGGCAGCGCGAGATCAAGCAGAAGCTCGCCAAGGACGCGAAGACGAGCTTTTCCTCGGTCTTCCAGTTCCGCTGGGTGGTCGGCGCCCCCGACAACGACACCGCCATGGAATGGGCGAAGAAATTCACGCTTGAAGGTGTTGCCGACAAGATCGAGTGCCCCGTCCTCGTGATGCACGGCGAGAACGACCGCATCGTGCCGGTGGAAGAGGCAAGGACGCTATATGAGAGAATCGGCTCCAGGAAGAAGACGCTGAAAATCTACACCCGGGAGGACGGCGGCGCCGAGCACTGCCAGGTCGACGACCGGCCGATGGGCGTCGACTATATGGCCGACTGGATCGAAGCCAATGTCAACCGCTGAGGTAATCCCGGGACGGGAGTGGCTGCTCGTCAACGGGCGCAACGTCATCCTCGACCGGCTCGACCGGCGCCAACCGGTCCTGACGGTCGGAGTGCGCGCGGCCCGCACCGTCGACATCGCCAAGACCGCCCAGCTCACCGGCCACCACATGCTGTGGATCGACCTCGAGCACAGCACCATTCCGATCGACACCGCAGCGCAGATCTGCTCCGCCTGCCTGGACCTCGGCATGGTGCCGTACTTTCGTCCGCCGGAAAGGGATTATGGCGTCATCGGCAGGATGCTCGACGGCGGCGCGCTGGGCGTCATGGCTGCGCGCGTGGAAACGCCCGAGGAGGCCGCCGAGATCGTCGCCGCGTGCCGCTTCCCGCCGCACGGCCGCCGCTCGCAGATCGTGGGCCTGCCGCTTTTCAACATGCGCAGGATGCCGGCGGCGCAGCATAACGACCTCGCCAACCGCGCCACCCTCGTCAAGGTCCTGATCGAGACCGAGCGCGGCATCCGCAACGTCGAGCGCATCGCCGCCGTGCCGGGCGTCGACCTCGTCGGCATCGGCAGCAACGACTTCACCGCCGAGCTCGGCATCCTGGGCGACTACCGCCACGAGAAAGTGCGCGCCGCCTACCTGTCCGGCATCGCGGCCTGCAAGAAGCACGGCAAGCACTTCATCGTCGGCGGCGTTGCCGACCTGAAGTACCAGCGCGAAATGTGGGACGCCGGCGCCGGCCTCATGATCCAGAGCGCCATCGATTCCGAGCTGATGCGCGACGCTCTGCAGGACAAGGTCTCCGCGATCGCCGCCGCCCTTGGGTGATGACTAAACCGATGCTGCCGAACAGCTGGCTCCCCGACCAGGGCTCGAACCTGGGACCTGCGGATTAACAGTCCGTCGCTCTACCAACTGAGCTATCGGGGACCTGGGAGAAGGGCGCGATTGTAGGGATTTTCCGCCCTTCGGGCAACGCCGCGGCAGGGCGGGGTCAGTAGATGCGCCGAGATTCGCCCTGCTGCAGCGTGCGCTCGCGGCGCTGGTTCGCGGCGGCCTGCTGATCCTCTGCCGCGGCCTCGTGGCCGCTCTTGGTGAGGACTTGAGGCTCTTCGCTGCACGCGGCCGCAGCGGCGGTGGAAACCAGGGCAATTACTATGAGGTGAGCGGGGGATTGCATGGTCCCTCCCGGAGCTATCGGATGACGCTCGCGATCGCGCCGGCGACGTAGTCGATGTTCTTCGAGTTGAGCGCCGCCACGCAGATGCGGCCGGTGTCGATGGCGTAGATCGAGTATTCCTCGCGCAGCCTGCGCACCTGGTCCCTGGTCAGGCCGGAGTAGGAGAACATGCCGCGCTGGGCGAGCACGAAGCCGAAGTCGGTGCCGGGCGCGCGGGCGTGGATTTTCTCGACCAGCTGCTTGCGCATCGTCTTGATGCGCTCGCGCATGGCGCCGAGCTCGCGCTCCCACAGGCTGTTCAGCTGCGGGTCGGTGAGCACGTTGGCGACGATCTGGCCGCCGTGCGTCGGGGGATTCGAGTAGTTGGTGCGCACCACGCGCTTGAGCTGCGAAAGCACCCGGGCCGCCTCCTCGGTGCTGGCGCTCACCACGCTGAGCGCGCCGACGCGCTCGCCGTAGAGGGAGAACGACTTCGAGAACGAGCTCGACAGGAACACCGGCGTCATCGCGCCGGCGAAAAGACGCGCGGCGTGGGCGTCGGCTTCGAGGCTATCGCCGAAGCCCTGGTAGGCGAGGTCGAGGAACGGCACCAGGCCGCGCGCCGTGACGATCTCGAGCACCTTGTCCCACTGGCCGTGGTCGAGGTCGACGCCGGTCGGATTGTGGCAGCACGCGTGGAGCACGACGACGTCACCGGCGGGCGCGGCGCTCAACGCGCGTTGCATCCCGGCGAAGTTCAGTCCGTGCGTCGCGGGGTCGTAGTACGGGTAGCTCTTGACCGGAAATCCGGCCGCCTCGAACAGCTGCCGGTGGTTCTCCCAGCTCGGATCGCTGATCCAGACCTGCGCCGCGGGGTTCACGTGCTTGAGGAAGTCCGCCCCGATCTTCAACCCGCCGGTGCCGCCCAGCGCTTGCACGGTGACGATATTGCTCTTCTGCGAGCCGAATACCAGCTCCTGCACCGCCTTGTCGTACGCTGCCAGGCCGTCGATGGGGAGGTAGCCGCGGTGCGGCGCAGTCTTCAGGCGCTGGCTCTCGGCATGCCGTACCGACTCGAGCAGCGGAATCCTGCCCTGGTCGTCCGTATAGACGCCGACGCCGAGATTCACTTTCCTGGGATTCGGATCGGCGACGAAGGCCTCGGTCACGCCGAGGATCGGGTCGCTCGGCGCCATGGGCACCGAGGCGAGCGGGGAGGGGGAATGCGGTGCGTTCATGCTGTTAGACTTTCAAGTTTCGCTCGTGATTCTACTCTGGTGACCAGCTTCCCCGACAGCCCTTTCCGCCTCGAAGAGCTTTTCGCGCCCGCCGGCGACCAGCCGGAGGCGATCGACAAGCTGGTCGAGGGCATCCAGGACGGCCTCGCCTTCCAGACCCTGCTCGGCGTCACCGGATCGGGCAAGACCTACACGATGGCGAACGTCATCGCGCGCCTGGGGCGCCCGGCGCTGGTGCTCGCCCCGAACAAGACGCTCGCGGCGCAGCTCTACTCGGAGTTCAGGGAGTTTTTCCCGCACAACGCGATGGAGTATTTCGTCTCGTACTACGACTACTATCAGCCGGAGGCCTACGTCCCGGCGAGGGATCTCTACATCGAGAAGGACTCCTCGATCAACGAGCACATCGAGCAGATGCGCCTGTCGGCCACCAAGTCGCTGCTGGAGCGGCGCGACGTCGTCATCGTCGCCACGGTGTCGGCGATCTACGGCATCGGCGATCCCTCGGAGTACCACGGCATGATCCTGCACCTCCGCCAGGGAGAGAAGCTGGCGCAGCGCGAAGTTCTGGCGCGGCTGGTGGCGATGCAGTACGAAAGGAACGAGCTCGATTTCCGGCGCGGCACGTTCCGGGTGCGCGGCGACGTGATCGACGTATTCCCGGCCGAGCACGCGGAGCACGCGATCCGGATCTCGCTTCTCGATGACGAGATCGAGAAGCTGGAGGTGTTCGATCCGCTCACCGGTCGCGTGCAGCACCCCATGGCGCGCTTCACCGTTTATCCCTCGAGCCATTACGTGACGCCGCGCGAAACTACGCTGCGCGCGGTCGAGGCGATCAAGGCCGAGCTGCGCGAGAGGATCGAGTTCTTCCAGAAAGCCGGCCGCCTGGTCGAGGCCCAGCGCATCGAGAGCCGCACCCGCTTCGACCTGGAGATGCTCGCCGAGCTCGGCTTCTGCAAGGGCATCGAGAACTACTCGCGCCACCTTTCGGGGCGCGCCGCCGGCGAGCCGCCGCCGACGCTGATCGATTATCTGGCGCACGACGCGCTGATGTTCGTCGACGAGAGCCACGTCACCATCCCGCAGCTCGGCGGCATGTACCGCGGCGACCGCTCGCGCAAGGAGAACCTGGTCGAGTACGGCTTCCGGCTTCCGTCGGCGCTCGACAACCGGCCGCTGCGCTTCGACGAGTTCGAGGCCGTGGTGCGCCAGACCGTGTTCGTCTCCGCGACGCCCGCCGGTTACGAGCGCGAGAAGTCGGCGCAGGTGGTGGAGCAGGTGGTGCGGCCCACCGGCCTGGTCGACCCGGGGGTCGCAGTGCGCCCGGCATCGACCCAGGTCGACGATCTGCTCTCGGAGATCAACTTGAGAGTAAAGCTGGGACAGCGCGTCCTGGTAACGACGCTTACCAAGCGCATGGCCGAGGAGCTCACCGACTACCTGGCCGAGCACGGCGTCAAGGTGCGCTACCTGCATTCCGAGGTCGACACCGTCGAGCGAGTCGAGATCATCCGCGACCTCAGGCTGGGAGAGTTCGACGTGCTGGTCGGAATCAACCTGCTGCGCGAGGGCCTCGATCTGCCGGAAGTATCGCTGGTCGCGATTCTGGATGCCGACAAGGAGGGCTTCCTGCGCTCCGAGCGCTCGCTGATCCAGACCATCGGGCGCGCCGCGCGCCACCTGAACGGCAGCGCGATCCTCTATGCCGACCAGATGACGGATTCCATGAAGAGAGCCATCGGGGAAACCGACCGGCGTCGCGCGAAGCAGCTCGCCTACAACGAGCTTCACGGAATCACGCCCAAGGGCGTCGTCAAGCGCATCAAGGACCTGATCGACGGCGTGTACGACGCTTCGCAGATGCAGCTCGCGCAGGAAGAGGCGCGCTACGAGGCGATGAGCGAGAAGCAGATCGCGCGCGAGATCAAGGCGCTGGAGAAGAAGATGCTGGCGCACGCGAGAAACCTCGAGTTCGAGGAGGCGGCGCGGGCGCGCGACCGGCTCGCGGAGCTCAAGAAGCGGGTGTTCGGCGTCGAGCTCGCCTCCGAATGAAGCTGCTTTTCGTCTGTACCGGCAATATCTGCCGCTCGCCCACGGCGGAGGCGGTGCTGCGCCGGCTCGCTGCGGAGATGAATGTTGCCGTGCACGTCGAATCGGCCGGCACCCACGACTACCACGTCGGCGAGCCGCCGGACGCGCGCGCGCAGCAGCACGCGCGACGCCGCGGTTACGACCTGAGCGGGTTACGCGCGCGCCAGGTGAAGCGCAGCGACTTCGAGGCCTTCGATGCAATTGTGGCCATGGACCGGGGGCACTTGCGAGCGCTCGAGCGCGCCTGCCCGGCCGGGCACCGCGGCAAGCTCCGTCTGCTCCTTGCCGAGCGCGACGTGCCGGACCCGTACTACGGCGGCGCCGAAGGCTTCGAGCGGGTGCTCGACATGGTCGAGGCCGCCTGCCGCGACCTCCTCGCCGAAGTCCGCAGCCTTACTTCCTAGTTTCGATCTGGACCAGCTCCTCGTCCTGGGGCGCAGGGCCGGGACGCTCGCGCCGTGGCCGCCCGCGATGCTGCGGCTCCTCGGCCGGCATCGGCTGGGTGGGCGCCTTTGAGCGGTCGGTCTCGATCATCACCAGCCCGGCACTCTCCAGCAGCACCTTGGGATCGATCCGCGGTTCCTCCACGCGCGGGGAGGGCGGCGGCGGCGGCATCGTCGGCATCTCTACCGCTGCCTCCTGCGGCTGCGGCAGCTCTACCACCGCCTCGTGCTGCTGCTGCGCTTCCAATCGCTCACGACGCAGCGCTTCCTGCCGCTGCTCTTCGCGCAGCTGCTCCTCGCTCGTCGGAAAGGCCGGGGGGTGGGCGGCCACCCTCGAATCCGGCGCGGCCGGCGCGCTCGACGCGGGTTGCTGCTCGTCGCGGCGCTCGCGGTGACGGTCTCGGCGGCCGCGACGCCCGCGGCGCGGCTCATCGCCCTGTTCCTGGGGGCGCTGCTGCTGCTGGGGCTGCTGCTGCTGGGGCTGCTGGGGCTGCTGCTGCTGGGGCTGCTGCGGCTGGGGCTGCTGCGGCCCCTGTTGCCGCGGGGGGCGCTGCTGCTCCGGCCGCCGCTCGCCGCGCGGCTGCTGTTGCTGCGGCTGGCCGTCGCGTTGCTGCCCGTTGCGGCGCTGCTCGAGGCGTCCTTGCTGCTGGCGGTCGCCACGGGGCTCGCGCTGCTCGCGACCTCCGTCGCGCCGGCCTTCGCGGCGATGCTCCGGCCGCTCGCCGCGACGCCCGTGGTCGCGACGCTGATCCCGCTGAGGGCCCGGCCGCGCGGGCTGGCCCGGCGCGGCTGGTTGCGGTGCGGCGACCGGCCCGGCCGCAGGCGCCTTGAACAGCCCCAGGAAGCGGGAAAACAGCCCCGGCTGCGCCTGGGGCGCGGGCTGGGGTGGCGCCGCGCGCGCCGGCCGCGGCGGCATCTCGGCGACCAGCGGCGCCGGCTGGGACGGCGTGATGGCCTTGACCGCGGCTTCCTGGCGCTCGCGCTTGGGCTCGGCTTCCGCGCCGGGGGCCTTCGGCTCCTCGGGACGCTCCACCAGCTCGTAGCTCGAAGGCACGTGCTCCATCTCGTTCAGCTCGTCGTGGCGCAGGCGCTGCACCTTGTAGTGCGGCGTCTCGAGATGCGGGTTGGGCACCAGCACGATATTGACCTTGAGGCGCGCCTCGAGCTTCTGGATCTCGGCGCGCTTCTCGTTGAGGAGGAAAGAGGCGACGTCGACGGGTACCTGGGCATGCACCGCCCCGGTGTTCTCCTTCATCGCCTCTTCCTGCAGGATCCGCAGCACGTGCAGCGCGGTCGACTCGGTGCCGCGGATGAAGCCGGTGCCGCTGCAGCGCGGGCAGCTGATGTGCGCGGTCTCCTCGAGCGAGGCCTGCAGCCGCTGGCGCGAAAGCTCCATCAGGCCGAAGCGCGAGATCTTGCCGATCTGCACCCGGGCGCGATCGTACTTGAGGGCGTCGCGCAGCCGGTTCTCGACATCGCGCTGGTTGCGCTGCGACTCCATGTCGATGAAGTCGATGACGATCAGGCCCCCCAGGTCGCGCAGCCTGAGCTGGCGCGCGACCTCGTCCGCCGCCTCGAGGTTGGTGCGCAGCGCGGTCTCCTCGATGTCGCCGCCGCGGGTGGCGCGCGCCGAGTTGACGTCGATCGCGACCAGCGCCTCGGTATGGTCGATGACGATAGCGCCGCCGGAGGGCAGGGCGACCTGGCGCGAATACGCGCTCTCGATCTGATGCTCGATCTGGAAGCGCGAGAACAAGGGCACGTCGTCGCGGTAGTACTTGACCTTGCCGACGTTCGCCGGCATGACCGTCTGCATGAAGGTCTGCGCCTGGGCGCAGATCTCCTCGGTATCGATCAGGATCTCGCCGATGTCCGGCTGGAAGTAGTCCCGGATCGCGCGGATCACGAGGCTCGACTCGAGATAGATCAGAAAGGGCTTGCCGGTGGTCTTTTCCGCCTCCACCTCGATCGCCTTCCAGAGATCCATCAGGTACTTCAGGTCCCAGGCGAGCTCCTCGAGAGAGCGCCCGATCGCCGCGGTGCGCGCGATGACGCTCATGCCGTCGGGCAGCTCGAGCTGGTCGAGCGTGTCGCGCAGCTCGTTGCGGTCCTCGCCTTCGACGCGCCGGGAAACGCCGCCGCCGCGGGGGTTGTTCGGCATCAGCACCAGATAGCGCCCGGCCAGGCTGATGAAGGTGGTGAGCGCGGCGCCCTTGGTGCCGCGCTCGTCCTTCTCGACCTGGACGATCAGCTCCTGGCCTTCGCGCAGCGCATCCTGGATGCGCGCGCGCCCGACGTCGATGTCGGGCCTGAAGTAGCTGCGCGCGACTTCCTTGAAGGGAAGGAACCCGTGCCGCTCCTCGCCGTAGTCGACGAACGCGGCCTCGAGGCTGGGCTCGATCCGGGTGATGATGCCTTTGTAGATGTTGCTCTTGCGCTGTTCCCTTGAGGCTGATTCGATGTCGAGGTCGATGAGCTTCTGCCCGTCGACGATCGCGACCCGCAGCTCTTCCTGCTGCGTCGCGTTGAATAACATCCGCTTCACTTGTTGTTCTCCTGCGCGCGCAGGAGACTAGCCTTTATTTGCTCTCCTAATGGGATTTACATCCTCGTCGGGATGCCAGAGTTCCTCGGGAAAACAATACCTACGCGCGCTTCTAGTAGTATCGCTACTTCCGGTGAGCGAAATTAACCAGCGCTTCAGGCCCGGCTGCGGCCGGACAGGAGGCGGGTTGCAGGCTGGCGTGAGGGGAACACTCCCGATGCTTGCCTGTGCCTCGCGACTCGAAGCGACCGGCAGATCATACGGAAAATGAATGACTTAAGCAAGGCCGCGGCGCGGCCTAAGGCGACCTGGCTGGAGGTCGGCGAGGAAAGCGCGGCCCAGCGCATCGACAATTTCCTGCTGCGGCGGCTCAAGGGCGTACCGAAAAGCCATGTCTACCGCGTGTTGCGAAGCGGCGAAGTACGGGTCAACAGC
>Ga0214472_10001508_pt1 | contig 26049 bp, 20 predicted proteins | sample RVTome_6_FD_207662 | JGI IMG/M metagenome (GOLD analysis project Ga0214472, IMG submission 207662) | Soil microbial communities from uranium-contaminated site in the Upper Colorado River Basin, Wyoming, United States - RVT140D175 | ecosystem: Environmental > Terrestrial > Soil > Contaminated >...
CCCACTACGTGGGCGCGCCGCACCCCCAGCCGTTCGAGCAACGCGCGGGCGTCGGCGGCCTGCTGCGCGATGCTCACCGGGCCCTGCGCGCGGGCGCTCCCGGCGAACCCGCGGCGGTGGTAACGGATCAGCCGGTACTTCCCCAGCGCGGGCTCGGTGGCGAGGAGGGCGAAGGCGTCGGCCAGGATGCTGCCGTGGATGAGGAGGACGGGGTCGCCCTTGCCCGAGGCGGCGTACTCGAGCCCGACGCCGTTGACGGTGACGGGTCGCATCTCGGCGGCGAGTGCCGCCGGGGCCGCCGCGGCCAGGAGCGCGGGAAGGAAGAGCTGTCTCATCGTGATACTCCTCTGGCGCCGGATCACTGTCCGCCGGTGCCCGACGCGCGGCCGCGGCCTTGCCACGCGCCCTCGGCCAGCAGGGAGGACGCGGTCTCGGCATCCACGGGCGGCGAGAACCGGAAGCCCTGGCCCATCTCGCACTGCAAGCCACGCATCCGCGACCATTGGGCGTCGGTCTCCACGCCCTCCGCGATCACGGGCAGGCCGAGGCCCCGGGCGGCGTCCAGGATAGCGCGGATCAGGGGCTCGCTGCCGCTGTCCAGCCCCGCCGTCACCGAGCGGTCGATCTTCAGGCCGTCCACCGGGAATGCGTGGAGGTAGCGCAGCGAAGAGTAGCCGCTGCCGAAGTCGTCGACGTAGACCTCGAGCCCCTTCGACCGGAGGCCGGCCAGGGCTCTCGTCCCCGTCCCCGCGCTCTCGATGATGGCCGTTTCGGAGACCTCCAGCCGCAGGGCCCCGGGAGGGAGACCGGTCTCCCCCAGGATGGCCTGGATGCGGGTGGGCAGGGCGGGATCGCGAAACTGCTTGTCCGACAGGTTGACGCTCACGGGCAGGGGGCGGTCGGAGCCCGTGAGCTGCTGCCAGCGTCGCGCCTGGCGGCAGGCCTCGCGGAGGACCACGGACCCGACGGGGAGGATGAGGCCGGTCTCCTCCACCACCGCCAGGAACTCGTCCGGGGACCAAAGCCGGTCCGCCCGCTGCCAGCGGAGCAGGGCCTCGAAGCCGGCCAGACGTCCCGTGGACAGGCGCACGATGGGCTGGAACAGCACGCGGAACTCGCCGCGGTCCACGGCCCCGCGCAGCGCGGTCTCGAGGTCGGTGCGCGCCAGGAGGCGCAGACGCAGCTCCTCGTCGAACACCTCGTAGCGGTTCTTGCCCGCGGCCTTGGCCCGGTACATGGCGGCATCCGCGTCCCTGAGCAGCTCCTCCACCGGCTCGCGGCCCGTGACGCTCATCGCAATGCCGATGCTGACCGAGACCGTCACCTCCCGGCCGCTCACCGTCAGGGAGGAGCGCAGCTCGTCCAGGATCCGGTCCGCGACCTCGGTGGCCGCGCCGGGCTCGTCCATCCTCTCCAGGAGGATGGCGTACTCGTCCCCGCCCAGGCGGGCCACCACGTCCCCCGGCCGGACGCACGCCTCCAGGCGGCGCGCCACCGAGGTCAGCACCTGGTCCCCCGCGGGGTGGCCCAGGGTGTCGTTCACGGCCTTGAAGCCGTCGAGGTCGATGAACAGGAGGGCGAAGCGGTGCTCGCTGCGGCGCCGGGCCCGGGCCGCCGCGTAGCCCACGCGCTCCACGAAGAGGGCCCGGTTGGGCAGCCCGGTCAGCGAGTCGTAGGCGCGGCGGTCCGTCACGTCGGTCTGGGCGCCCGCCATCCGGTATGCGCGGTCCGACGCGTCGCGCACCGCGAAGCCCCGGCTGAGCACCCAGCGGTAGCTCCCGTCCTTGTGCCGCATCCTGTGCTCGTCCTCGAAGAGCGGGGCACGCCCGTCCCGGTGGTCGGCCAGCTTCGCGCGGACCCGCCCCAGGTCGTCGGGGTGGACCCGGTCCAGCCACTCGCCGGGGGCTTCGCCCACCTCGGCCTCCTCGAAGCCGAGGATGGCCTTCCAGCGGGCGGAGTAATGGACGCGGTCCTCTACGAGGTCCCAGTCCCAGATGCCGTCGTTGGTCCCGCGTACCGCCAGGGCGTAGCGCTCCTCGCTCTGGCGCAGGGCCTCCTCGGCCCGTTTGCGGTCGGTGATGTCCTCGCAGAGGGTGACGACCGCGACCGGCCGGCCCGTCTCGTCCACCACCACGTCCGAGAGGAGTGCACGGGGAACACGGTCCCGTCCTTGCGCTGGCGGGTGCGCTCGCGCTTCCAGCGGCGGAACTCCCGGAGACGCTCCAGGCTGGGCGGGTGCCAGTCTTCCCGGGGGGAAAGGGCCCGGCCCTCGCTGCGCAGCAGCTCCTCCACCGTGAACCCGTGCATCTGCGCCTCGGCGGGGTTGGTGTACACGATCCGCCCGGTCACGTCGGTGACGGTGAGGCCGATCTGCAGGGTGTCCACCGCCTTCTTGAGCTGCCGGAGGCTGTCCGCGGCGCGCTTGCGCTCGACGGCGTGCCGGATGGCGCGGTCCAGCGTGACCTCGTCGATGCGGCCCTTGTCGAGGTAATCGGCGGCGCCCGCCTTCATCGCCTCCAGGTCCACCTCGGGGTCGCCCGCGCCGGTGAGGACGAGGAGGGGGGCCGCACAGCCGCGGGCAGACGCCTCCCGCACCAGGTCGAGCCCGCTGCGCCCGGGAAGGCGGTAGTCCACGAGGTAGACGTCGTGGGCGCCCGTGTCCATGGCCTCCAGGGCCGCCGCGTAGCCGGCCACCCGGTCGAGGGCGTACCGCGCCGGGGAGAGCAGGTCCTTCAGGATGAGGAGGAAGGTGTCGTCGTCGTCGACGAGCAGGACCCGGGTGAGGGGAGGATCCACGTCAGTCCCCGAGGCCGTCCACCCTGACGTATCCCTCCCGGTGGCGGACGCGCAGCCCCTCCCGCTTCACCTGCACCTTCAGCTTCCGGTACTTTCCGTCCCGCCGCGAGTTGTCGGAGACGAAGCCCAGCACGTATTGGCCCGAGAGCTCCTGCAGGATCTCCTCGTAGATCCCCGCCAGGTCCCTGGAGGCGGCGGGCCGGAAGACCTGCCCGCCCGTCAGGTCGGCGATCTCGTTCAGGAACCCCCGCGAGCGGATGGCTCTGGTGCTGCCGGCGGGGAATCCCCCCTGGAAGGCGATGGGGTAGATGGTCACCGCGCTCGAGCGGACAAGCCGGAGCAGCTCGGTCAGGCTCAGCGCGCTGATGGAGTCCTCGCCGTCGGTGAACACGACGAGGACCTTGCGCCCGCCCCCCCCCGCCACCCGCGAGAGGTAGACGGCGATGGCGTCGTAGAGGGCGGTGTTCCCACCGCCTTTGGCCTGCTGGATGCGGTCGAACAGCCCCTGCTGGTTCTCGCTGTCGTAGCGCGAGAGCCGGATGTCCTGGTCGAAGAAGATCGTGATGAGCTCCCGCGCCCGCGGGATGGCCTGGAGGAACCGGGTGGCCGCCTCCTGGGACAGCTTCAGCTCCTGGAGCATGCTCTGGCTGGTGTCCATCAGCAGCCCCAGGTCGAGGGCCAGCGTCTCGTCGTGGCCAGGATCGATGGCGCGTCCGAAGAGCTGGATGGGCTGCGGCCGCCCGTCCTCGAGGACCACGAAGTCGTCCGCGCGCAGGTCCAGGACCAGGTGGCCGGCGGCGTCCCGGACCGCCACCGTGACGTTGACCACGTCCAGGTCCGCCGGGAAGACCGGGGGCGGGGGCGACGGCCGCTGCTCGGCCAGGGCCGGCGCCAGCCCGAACAGCGCGGCGGCCAGGAGGGCGGGGCGACGCATCCGGGGGCTCAGGACCCCATTTTATTCCCCCGGGGCGGCTTCAGCTCACCTCGAAGCCCAGAAGCTCCACCGGCACCGGGCCGTCCGGCAGCACCCAGGCAAAGGCCCCCCGGGACCTCGTGAAAAGAGCGTCGGACCGCCCGTCAGCCGAGGGATTCGATGACCTGGATCGCGAGCTCGACCTTGTTGAAGGGCGGCATGACGTAGGCCCCCTGGGCCAGGTCCCGGGCCGCGGCCAGCGCGTCGCGGGCGATGCTCACGCCCTCGCGCTGCGCCGACTCCCCCGAGCCCGCCTTCCGCATCCGCTCGCGGATGTCGTCCGGGATCCGCATCCCCGGCACCTCGTTGTGCAGGAACTCCGCGTTGCGGTGCGAGTAGAGGGGCAGGATGCCGATCAGGATCGGCGTCTTCAAGTGGCGTACCAGGCCCAGGAACCGCTCCACCGTGCGCGGGTCGTAGACGGGCTGGGTCATGATGTACTCTGCCCCCGCCGCCACCTTCTCCTCGAGCCGGCGCACCTCCTTCTCGGAGTCGGGCTTGCCGGGGTCCGCCCCGCAGCCGATGTGGATCCCCAGCGCGGGGCCGATCAGGTTTCCGGCCAGGTCGCAGCCGTGGTCGAGGTGGTCCATGATCCGGATGAGGCCGATCGAGTCCACGTCGTAGACCGCGGTCGCGTCCGGGTAGTCGCCGAGCTTGGGGGGGTCCCCGGTGATGGCCAGGATGTTCCGCAGGCCGAGGGCGTAGGCCCCGAGCAGGTCCGACTGGATCCCGAGCAGGTTCCGGTCCCGGCAGGTGTAGTGAAGGATGGTGTCGATCTTGACCTTGGTCTGCAGCAGCACGCAGAGCGACTGCGCGCTCATGCGCGCCGAGGCCCGGGGGCCGTCGGCCACGTTGATGACGTCCACCTCGTTTTCCTTGCAGTACTGCGCCCGGTCGATGATCTGGCCCGGGTCCGCGCCCTTGGGCGGGTCCAGCTCCACGGAGACCACGAACCTCTTGCCGAGCTTTCGGGCCAGCGGGCTCTTCACCTCCCGCGGGATCGGCTGCGGCGCCTCCTTGGGCCGGGCCTGGGGCAGGACGGCCACCACCTCCCGCGCCGGCCGCACCATGCGGACGGAGCGCACCAGGTTGCGGATGTGGGCCGGCGTGGTCCCGCAGCAGCCTCCCACGAGGGTCACGCCCGCGGCCAGGAAGCGGCGCGCGTAGGAGGCCATGTACTCCGGCGTGCACAGGTAGACGTAGCGGCCGTCCACCAGGGCGGGGGCGCCCGCGTTGGGCATGGCCGACACCTTGGCCCGCGTGGCCGCCGCGGCCATGCGCTGCACGGTCTCCAGCATGGGCTGGGGGCCCTGGCTGCAGTTCGCGCCCACCACCACGACCCCCCATTCCTCGAGGGTGCGGACGATGTCCTCGGGCTTGTCGCCGTAGAACGTCGTGCCTTCCTCGTTGAAGGTCATGGACACCGCGACGGGGAGGTCCGACACCGCGCGCACCGCGGTGACGGCGGCCCGCGCCTGGTCGAGCGAGGGCATGGTCTCGATCGCGAAGAGGTCCACGCCGCCTTCCTGCAGGCCCTCCGCCTGCTCGCGGTAGGCGGCGACGGCGTCGTCGAAGCGGATGTTCCCGTACGGCTCGAGGGGCTTGCCCACGGGGCCGATGGACCCGGCGACCAGGGCCCGGCCCCGGGCCGCTTCCCGGGCGATGCGCGCGCCCTCGAGGTTGATCTTCTCCACCTGCCCTTCGAGGCCGTGGGGCCCCAGCTTGAATCGGTGGGCCCCGAAGGTGTTGGTCTCGACGATCTCCGCCCCCGCTTCCACGTATTCGTCGTGGATGCCCCGCACGAGCGCGGGGTTCGAGACGTTCAGCTCGTCGAAGCAGCGGTTCAGGAAGACGCCGCGGGCGTAGAGCATCGTCCCCATGGCGCCGTCGCAGACCACGACCCCCTCTTGGATCCGGTCGAGGAAGGGCTTGACGGGTGCGCTCTGGGCCTTCGCGGACACGACCGGAAAGTCTAGCACGCGCGTTGACGAGGGGGACCGGTTATGACAGGGGACGGGCGACGAAACGACCGGCTAGCGCACTCGGATCGCCGACGTCCCGACGGGGCGATCCGAGTGCGTGTTATAGCCCCAGTATGCCGCCTTCCATGGTCACGACCCGGGCGCGGATCTTCTCCTCCAGCACCTTGCGCACCGCGCCGTACTCCCCCGGGGGGACGGGCAGCCGGAAGGACCCCGAGCGGCCCCGGGGCAGGAGGATCAACACGATCTCCGGCGATTCCCGGAAGGCGATGCGCCCGATCTTGGCGTAGGGGAGGAAGCCGCTGTCCGCCCAGACGCCGTCGCTGTAGAAGCCGAGCCGGATGCTCTGGCAGAGCGGCACCATGAGGATGAAATAGGCCGCCATCAAGGCCTGGCTCAGGACGTGGTGCAGCGGGCGCTGCAGGTAGGCGTTGAGCGCGGTCACCCCCGCGGCCACCACCCCCAGCGCCAGGAGGAAGGGAAGCTGGCCGGACCGCGGGACGGGCCAGGTCAGGACCGCGGTGGGGCGCACCCTCCGGAACAGCAGGTAGCCGCGCAGGCCGCGGACGAGGAGCACCAGGAAGTAGATCCCCAGGCCCAGGAGGACCACGCTCAGGGCCGTTTCGTTGGAGATCGGGAGCAAGGGCCCCCCGCCTCAGACGCCGGCCAGGGCGGCGTCGGCGTCGGCCAGCAGGTCGGCGGCATCCTCGACCCCTAGCGAGACGCGCACCATTCCCGGATCGACCCCCGCGGCGCGAAGCTGCTCGTCGGTGTATCCGTGGTGCGACGTGTGCACGGGCAGGCTGACCAGCGTGTCCACTCCGCCCAGGCTCGCGGCCCGGGCCATGAGCTCCAGGCCGTCGTAGAACCGCTCGGCCGCCGCCAGGCCGCCGTGGAGGACGAACGACACCATGCCCCCGAAGCCGGACATCTGGAGACGCGCCACCTCGTGGCCGGGATGCGAGGTCAATCCGGGATAGAGGACGCGCGCGACCTTCGGGTGCTCCCGCAGGTGCAGGGCGAGGGCCAGCGCGTTCTCGCCCTGCCGCTGGACCCGCAGGTGCAGGGTCTTGAGGCCCCGCAGGGCCAGGAACGCGGGGTGGGGATCCATGCAGCCACCCAGCACCTTGAGCAGGCTGCGGGCCTTCTCGATCCGCTCCCGCGAGCCCACGAGCGCGCCGCCGACGATGTCGCTGTGGCCGCTCAGCGACTTGGTGAGGCTGTGCATCACGACGTCCGCCCCCAGCGCCAGCGGCCTCTGCAGGATCGGCGTGGCGAAGGTGTTGTCGACGATGACCGCGAGGCCCCGGTCGTGGGCCGCGGCGGCGATGGCCCGCAGGTCCAGGACCTCCAGCGAGGGGTTGGTGGGGCTCTCCAGGATCAGCAGCCGGCTGCGCTCCCCCGCCACCGCGGACAGGCGCAACAGGTCCGCCGGGGGGACCAGGCGCCCGCCGATGCCCAGCGAGGGCAGCACCTCGCGCACCAGGCGCGTGGTGCCGCCGTAGAGCGAGGCGCTGGCCAGGACCTCGTCGCCGGCCCGGACGCTGGACAGCACGGCGGTGGTGATGGCCGCCATCCCCGACGCGAAAACCACCGCGGCCTCCCCTTCTTCCAGGGCGGCCAGGGCCCGCTCCAGCTCGCGGAGCGTGGGGTTCTCGTAGCGCGTGTAGAGGTACAGCTCCTCGTCGCCCTCGAGGTAGCGCCGCATCTCCGCGGAGGACGCGAAGGCGAAGGTGGCCGATTGCACGATGGGCGTGGTCACCGGCCCGTGCGGCGCCGGCCGCGTCCCGTGCACGGCCCGCGTTCCGATCCCGCGCTTGCTCATTACAGCTCGATGGTCTGCGCCCGCTCCTCGCGCGCCGCCTCCTCGGCCCGGCGCGGCTCGGGGGCCGCGCCCACCACCGGCTCCACGAAGATCCGGTAGGCGTCGCGATAGCCGAGGTCCACCAGGTCCGCCGCCGTGGCCCGCGCCTCCGTGGCCGGGTCCTGCGCGCCCTCCAGCTCCAGCGGACCGAAAGGCCTGCGCTCGGGCCGCACCACGTAGAGGGCGAAGTCGCGGTAGACGCGGCCGGTGGCGGGGTCCTGCCAGGCCCAGCCTCCGCCCTCCGTGCGGTGGCCCAGGGTCTCCACCATCCGGTTGATCCTTTCCGCGGCCCTCACGTCGGCCTCGACCGCCTGCCTCTCCAGCGTGGAAAGGACCGCGTCGGCCACCGCGCGCGGCCCGCGCCGGCGGGCGGTCGGGCTGGCCACGACGGGTGCCGCCGAAGCCACGATCACCTGCTCCGCCCCCGCGGCGAGGGCCTCGGAGATCCCGCTGCCCGCGGCCACGGCGGCGTCCGTGAGCCGGTGCACCTCGCCCGCGTAGAGGCCGCCCTTGGGGAAGGCCACGCGCTGGACCGGCGCCAGCATCGGCGGGAGGACGCCGGTGAGCACGGCGTCCAGGAACAGCCCGTCGTAGCCCTCGCCCCGGAGGTCGATGGCGCCCGGGATCCCCGGCAGGCGCGAGCGGGCGCCCCGGCTGCGGAAGGCGGCGAACGTGTCGCGGTGCGCGTCCTGCAGGATCACGAACGGAAGGACGGCGCCCGTCTCCAGGTCCGCGGTGCGGAGGACCAGCTCCCGGAAGCCGGGCTGCCCGAGGTTCTCCGCGGCCAGCGCCACGTAGCGCCGTCCCAGCTCCGCGTCGGACGGCGGCCGGGGGGAGCTGGAGGACCCGCGGGAGATCTCCCACAGGCCGCGGGCCAGCCGCTGCCGCGCGCGGCGCGCGTCGAGGAGGCTCTCCAGCGACTCCGCGAAGCGGCGGGGCCCGCGCAGGTAGGTGCCCCCAACGTAGAGGATCGCGATGACCGAGAGGACGAAGATCGGCACGGCCAGGGCCGCCAGGTAGGGAGTGCGCATCGCGGTGGGCACCGCGGCCAGGTAGCCGACGAGGCGCGCGGACAGGCCGGGGGCCGCCAGGTCGGCGATGAGGACGAGCGGGACCAGCAGGCCGCCGATCAGGGCCAGCACGAGGGGGAGGAGGAAGACGCCAAACGAGACCCCCAGCAGGAGCAGGCCCAGCCGCAGCGGCGTCTTCAAGCGGTAGAAGGACTCCCAGCTCGCGTCGTGCCAGAACCCGCCCGCCCCGTAGAGCCGCGACCCGCCCGCCACCGCGCCGTAGGCCGCCGCCACCGCGCCCGCGCCCGACCCCACGATGAGGTCGATCTTCACGCCGCTCTCGTCGAGGGCCTTCAAGACCCCCGCGTGATAGGCGCCCGAGGTCCCGCTCCCCGTCAGTACGAGAGCGGTCCGGCGCTTTGGGGAATACTCCTTCATATCTCACTCGGCGCTTGTGCCATTACGCGTCGCACAAGAACCGAGTCGTTTTCGTCGCCGTCCAGCACGACGTACCGTCCCGCACGCCGTGGCGTGTACAGCCAGCCCGCCAGCCAGTCCCTATCATGACCGCTCCCGCTGGCGCCGGTCCAGTTCAATCGGTCGAGCACGCCTTCAATGTCTTCCCCCCGCGCCGTCGTGGCCTGCTGGTCCAGCACTTCCCCCGCCACGACAGAATAGACCTCGATACCGTTCGTTCCTGTCTCCACGACGAGCGCTCGGGTCTCGGCGCCGGTGACCCACTCCGGTATCCATGCCCTCGCCTCCTCCGGCCTCTCGTCCGGCCGGGCCAGGAACTGGGCCGCCCGGGCGGCCAGGCCGCGGTAGGCCTCCTCGGTGACGCGCGACAGGCACGGCGCGGCGCAGGTGCGCACCTGGGCGTAGACGCAGCCCAGGCCGAGGGCCAGGTCGCCCGCCGGCTCGAAGGCGTAGTCGCACGGGCGCAACGGGAACACCTTGTGCAGGGCGGCCACGGCCCGGGCCGCGGCGCCGCGGTTGCGGAACGGACCGAAGAGACCGGCGGGATCGGAGGCCGCCGGCCGCACGGTCACGCGCGGGAACCGCTCCTCGGGGTCGAGGTGGAGGTACGCGGGCGGCTTCAGGTCGCGGCGCGCGGCGGCGGGGACGTGGCGGGCCATCAGCCGCTCGAACACGAGGCGCTGGTGGAAACCCGAGGTCGTGACCGTGATCTCCAGCGTGCGCGCCACGGGACGGAGGTCGGTGGGAGGCCGTGCCCCGGGGCGGCGCGGCTTGCCCGCGCCGAGGTGCGATGCCGCCCACCGCCGGAGATGGGAGGGCCGGCCGATCACCAGGCTGCGCCGCTCCGGTCCCAGGATCTGGCCCACGCCGGCCGTGGCGGGGACCTCCTCCAGCCGCCGGGCGAGGTCGCCGTCGAGCGTGAGGGTGGTGGGCGCGGGCACGGATGCGGGCCGTTCAGGCCTTGGCCGCGGCGTCTCCGACCTGGTCGTGGATGGTCACGAGCCTGGTGATCTCCAGCTCCCGGGCGCCCGAAGGCACGCGGATCTGGACCACGTCGCCCTCCTCGCGGCCCAGGAGGCACTTCCCGATGGGCGAGGAAGGCGAGATCCGGCCCAGGGTGGGATCCGCCTCCTCGGGGGTGACGATCTCGTACACGGAGTCCTCGCTGCTGCCCGTGTCGTGGACGCTGACCGTGGACCCCAGGCCCACCTTGTCCCGGGGGATGCGGTCGAGGTTGATGAGGGAGAGCGTGGCCAGCCGCCGGTGGAGCTGGCCCAGGCGCGCCTGCAGGTAGCTCTGCCGCTCCTTGGCCGCCTTGTACTCGGCGTTCTCCCGCAGGTCGCCGTGCTCGCGCGCGGTCTGGATCTCCCTGGGGAGCTGGACCTTCAGCTCGTAGTCGAGCGTGCGGATCTCGTCCTCCAGCCGCTTCTTTATATCGTTCATAGCATAAAAGGCGGGCGTCTCGCCCGCCTCCCGGTCCGCCGTCTCCGTCGCCGGTGATAATATCACGCTTCCCCGCCATGGCCGCCCCCGTCATCCGCAGCCGCAGCAACGCCGTGGTGCGGCGTTTCCGCGCCCTCATGGACCGCCCGGGCGGCGACCTGGCCGTGCTGGAGGGGACCAAGCTGGTGGAGGAGGCCCTGGCCGCGGGCGTGGAGATCAGCGAGGTCGCGTCCTCACCGCGCGCGGGGAAGACGCCTCGGGGCCGGCGGCTCCTCGACGCGCTCGGCGGACGCGGCGTCCCCGTGCGCGTGATGGACGACGGGGTGCTCGGCTCCGTCTCGGAGGCCGAGACGAGCCAGGGCATCCTGGCCCTGGCCCGGCGGCCGTCCTTCGCCGAGGAGGCGATGTTCCGCGGCCAGCCGCTGGTCCTGGTCGCGGTGGGCATCCAGAACCCCGGCAACGTCGGGGCCCTGCTGCGCGCGGCGGAGGCGGCGGGCGCGACCGGCGCCTACCTCGCCGAGGGCTGCGCCGACCCGTTCTCGTGGAAGGCGCTGCGTGGCTCCATGGGCAGCGCCTTCCGGCTCCCCCACCTGCGCCGGGTGGGCGCGCGGGCGACCCTCGACCGCTTGAAGCACCGCGGCCTCGCCACCGTGGCCGCCCTCTCCTCGGCGCCGAAGCGCTACGACGAGGTGGACCTCGCCCGGCCGGTGGCGCTCCTGGTGGGCAACGAGGGCGCGGGCCTCGACGAGGACCTGGCGGCGGCGGCCTCGGCGCGCGTGGCCATCCCGATGCGGGGCGGCGTGGAGAGCCTGAACGTGGCGGTGGCCGCAGGCATCCTGCTCTTCGAGGCGGCCCGCCAGCGGCGCGGGTGACGGTCTCGCCCCCGGTGCGGGTTTCGGTTAGGCTTCACCCATGAGCCAGGACGCGGGCTCCGGCCTGCTCTTCCCGCCGCCGGAGAGGCCGGCGCCGGAGCCGTCGCGCGCGCACGCCCCCCTCGCCGACCGCGTCCGGCCCCGCTCGCTCGACGAGATCCTGGGGCAGGACGAGGTCCTGGGGGAGGGCAAGCCCCTGCGCCGCGCCATCGAGTCGGATTACGTGCGCTCGCTCATCCTGTGGGGTCCGCCCGGGTCGGGCAAGACCACGCTGGCCCAGGTCATCCGCCGCACCACCCGCGCCCACTTCGAGTCCATGAGCGCGGTGCTCACGGGAGTGAAGGAGCTGCGCGAGGTCCTGAGGGACGCCGAGGCCCGGCGCAAGCGGGAGGCCCGGCGCACCATCGTCTTCATCGACGAGATCCACCGCTACAACAAGGCGCAGCAGGACGCCCTCCTGTCCCACGTGGAGTCGGGCGACGTGGTGCTCATCGGCGCCACCACCGAGAACCCGTCCTTCGAGGTGAACGCCGCGCTGCTCTCGCGCTGCCGCGTGGTGGTGCTGAAGCCGCTCGACGAGCAGCAGCTCGTGCAGGTGCTGCGCCGGGCCCTGGCCGACGCCGAGCGCGGGCTGGGCTCGATGAGCCCGGAGGTGGACGACGGCGCCGTCGCCTTCCTGGCCCGCGCGTCCGACGGCGACGCGCGCACGGCCTTGAACGTCCTGGAGATGGCGGTCACCACCGCCGCGCCCCGCGAGGACGGGAGGCGCGTCGTCGACATGGAGGCGATGCTGCAGGCCTTCGCGCGCAAGGCCCTGCTCTACGACCGCGCGGGCGAGGAGCACTTCAACCTCATCAGCGCGCTGCACAAGTCCATCCGCAACTCCGACGCGGACGCCGGCCTGTACTGGCTGGCCCGGATGCTCGAGGCGGGCGAGGACCCGCTGTACGTGGCCCGGCGCCTGGTCCGCTTCGCCTCCGAGGACGTAGGGCTAGCGGATCCCCAGGCCCTGGTCGTGGCCATGGCCGCCCAGCAGGCCGTCCATTTCGTCGGCATGCCGGAGGGCGCCCTGGCCCTGGCCCAGCTCGTGACCTACCTGTCCGCGGCGCCCAAGAGCAACGCCCTCTACCTCGCGTACGGAGAGGCGGCGGGCGACGCCCTGAACACCCGCGCGGAGCCCGTGCCCTTGTGGATCCGCAACGCCCCCACGCCGCTCATGAAGGACCTCGGCTACGGAAAGGGCTACGCGTACGCGCACGACGAGGCGGAGGGCGTGGCGGGGATGGACTGCCTGCCCCAGAACCTCGAAGGGCGCCGCTACTACCGGCCAACCGCCCGCGGCGACGAGGCCCGGACGGCCGCCCGCCTCGACGAGGCCCGCGCCATACGCGAGGCGAAGAAGGCGGGGGGCCCGGGATGACGGCGGGCGGGAGGAAGCGGATCCTGGCCGTGGACGACGACCCCGGCGCGGTGGGCGCGCTCCGGCAGATCCTCACCCACAAGGGTTACGACGTGACGACGACCACCAGCGGCGAGGAGGCCCTGGCCGCGCTCGCGGACCAGCGCTTCGACCTCGCCGTCCTCGACGTCTCCATGCCGGGCATGTCGGGCTACGACCTCTGCCGCAGGATCCGCAAGGACCCGCGGACGGTGGACCTCCCGGTCATCTTCCTCACCGCGAGGGCCCTGCTCATGGACATGGCGGAGGGCGAGGACGCGGGCAGCGACCTCTACCTCATCAAGCCGGTGCTGGCCACCAAGCTCCTGAGCATGGTCGCCATGTTCCTCTCCGACGACGCCCCGCTGGCCAAGAAGCGGGCGCAGCCGCTCTCCAGGGGCTAGCCGGGCAAGCGGCGGCGCGTCCGCGCGGCATCCTCCGGGCCCGCGTCGTCGTCGTCCTCGATCGCTTCGCGCAGCCGCGCGCGCTCGTCGGGCCCCAGGCTCAGGTAGGCCCGCGCGAGGCGTCGGACCTCGTCGCCGCCGGGCGCGGCGGGGACCAGCATCAGCCCGCCCACGTAGAGGACGACGGTGAAGAACGAGATGTAGCCGGTGGCGGGGGCGAAGGCCGGGACGTCCAGCGTCCCCAGCGAGACGCCCTGGAGCAGCGCCGCCGCCACCCGGCCCATCCATCCGCTCTCGGCGGGACGCAGCCCCGCCAGGAGCATGTGCTTGAGCGCGAAGGCCGTGCCGAACAGCACGGCCAGGCTGCGCAGGAGGCGGGCCGGGTCGAAGGGCGAGAACTGGTTGTTCCAGAGCGTCCACAGGAAGAAGAACGAGAAGAGCCAGTGCAGCAGGCCTTCCTCGGGGAGGACCGAGTTGAAGGCCTGGACGGAGGCCGCGAACAGGGCCCCGAGCGTGAGGATGTGGGCGAGGTTGGAGAGGAGGGGCCGGTCGCCGCGCACCCAGGCCGCCGGCCGGACGAGGCCTCCCCGCACGAAGAGGGCCATGAGCAGGCCGGCCAGGACCAGGGTCACGAGAGGCGGCGTGACGAAGAGGAAGCCGCGGTCGGCGGCCACCCGCAGCCCTCCCAGGAGCGCGACCGTCATCAGCACCAGGGGCAGGACGACGTAGTGCACGAAGGCCCGCTGCCCGCGCGCGTCCGTCACTTGCGCGGGTCCAGGAGCTTCAAGGGGTTGAGGTCGTCCCAGCGCCGCTCGGCGCCCTTCTCCAGCTCCGCCTTGAGCTCCGCCGCGGTGCGCATCCGCAGGGTCGGGTCGGCCACCGCCAGCGGGGCCGCGGGGTGGAGGGCGATCGCGCGGTTCACGGCCAGGGTCCCCTGCCGGTAGAGCGCGTCGTCCTTGTACACGCGGCCCCATCCCTCGCGGTAGAAGGCGTAGGCGATGTAGAACTGGGTGCGCGCGTCGCGCTGGGCGGGGTCGGCGCGGCCCCATTCGTCCCGCGCGGCCCGGAACTGCTCGGCCCGGAAGAGCCGGAGCCCGGCGTCGAACCGCGCCTGGTCGACCTGGTACGTCCCCGCCGCAACCCTGGCCCCCGTCGCCACCTCGCCCAGCGAGCGCGGCGCGGTGGCGTACAGCCAGGCAATCAAGGCCCCGTAGGCGAGGGTCGAGACGATACCGAGGCCCTGGAACAGTGACTCGCGCATCGCGGTCAGGCTAGTCTCGTGTCTCGGGGAGGGCTTGGCAAGGGGTGGCGGACGTCACGCGAGAAGCGCCCGGAGGCGCGAGGAGACCCGGGACACGCGCGTCGACTCGCCCCAGATGCGACGCACCGCGATGCCTAACCGGCGCGTGTCCGCCCCGATCCCGACGCGCGCGGGTGTCCAGGTCCGGTCCGTCACGATGCGTCCACGCTGCACCGGGCCTCCCGCGGCTTCCAACGGCAATCGGAATCGGAGCGTCTGCCAGCCGCGCTCCCCGACGTCGAAGGCTCCCAGCGGGCGGCCATCCATCTCGACCCGGCCTCGCACCGACTTCCGGCCCAGGGCGATGGCCTCGATGCAGAGCCTCTGGCGTCCCGCGGTGCGGATCAGGAACTCCGAGGACTCCGACGTCCATCGGATGGGATAGGGGACGTGCTCCAGGGGATGCCATCCCGCGACGAGGTGCGTGAAATCGTTTTGGCCGACGACCACGGACGCCTCGACGGCCTCCGGCGATTCGACCTGGCGTGCCGCCATGACCAGGGGGCAGCCCGCGCTGTCGTCCCGGCAGTACTTGGGCACCTCCCCGCGCGCGAGGCTGGCGCGCAGGTCCTGGGCCGGGGCGCCGTTCCAGATCTCCTCGAGCGAGGCCCGCGCGAGGTCTCCGTAGGGATGGCGGTGGTAGGGGCAGGCGAAGACCTTCCGGGTGTGCTCCTGGATGAACAGGAACCGCCAGGGGATCAGGCAGGGCGTCGCCACCCCCGGCTCCGAGAACCCGCGGATGGCGGAATCGCGCCCCGCGTCCCACTGGAGCAGGCACTCGATCCCCAGCTCCGCCGCGCGCGCGGTCGCCTCGCGGCCGACCTGGACGAGCTCGCCGTACGGCACCATCTCGTCCTCGTAGACGAAGTCGTGGCCGAAGTGTCCCAACGGCACGCTGGGCCGGTCGTGGAGCGAGGCGAGCAGGGCGCGCGCACCCAGGTCGCGCACCAGCGCCAGGAAGCCGGGCACCTCGTGCCGGTTCACCTTCATGACGATGAACGTGAGGATGAGGTCCGGCGCCGACTCACGGTTCTGCCGCTTGTAGGAGGCGACGAAGTAGCGCACGTTGTCCACGACGCGCGCGAAGCTTCTGCCGGTGAGCTTGTAGAAGGTATCGGCGGTGGCGGCGTTGAACGACACGTGGATGCCGAGCCGCGGCCCCAGGGCGGCCAGGGCGTCGGCCTTGGCGCCGGAGAGGAGCAGCCCGTTGGTGACGAAGGAGAACCGCTGGCCGTTGGCGATGAAGCGCCTCGCCGTCGCCACCAGCTCGGAATGACTGAGCGGCTCGCCGAAGCTGTCCTCGTTGACGTGTTCGCAGCGTTCGAGCAAAGAGCTGTACTTGTCCACGTGGCCCGCGTCCAGGGGCCGGTAGTTGTGCCCGAAGTTCTTGCCGGTGCAGAACACGCAGGGAGGGTCGATGTTGCAGATTCCCGTCAGCTCGATGTTGACCTGCAGGGGCGCCGAGGCCAGGCGCACCCGGCCCGCGCGCACCTCCTCGATGTTCAGGCGGTGATTGGCGGCGATGGGACCGACTGGAGGTTCGCTACTCAGGGGGCCTTGCCCTCACAATAGGGTCTCACGGAAGAGGCTCGGCGCCTATGCAGATTGCAGGCAGTGTCGCCGTCATCACGGGCGGCGCTCGCGGCATCGGTCTGGCGATCGGCCGGTCGTTGGCCGCCGAAGGCGCCCGGGTGGTGCTGGGCGACGTCCTCGAGGACGGGCTGGGCAAGGCCGTGCGTGACATCCGGTCGGCGGGGGGAGAGGCGGCGGCGGTGGTCGCCGACGTCACCAAGGACGACGACGTCGCCAGGCTCATGGACACCGCCGTCGAGCGGTTCGGAGCCATCAACGTCGTCTGCGCCAATGCCGGCATTGCCCGTGACGGCCTGCTGCTGAATCGCGACGAGAAGACCGGCAGGATCGAGCGCGTGATGACCACCGCCGAGTTCCGGGCCGTGGTGGAGGTGAACCTCGTGGGCGCGTTCATCACCTGGCGCGAGGCGGCGCGGCGGATGGCGGCTCACGGCTGGAGCGGGCTTCTCCTGGTGATCTCGTCCGTCAACAGGGTGGGCCAGCCCGGGCAGATCAACTATTCCTCCACCAAGGCCGCCGTCGCTCTCTGGCCGAAGATCCTCGCGGGCGAGTTCCATGCATGCGGGATACGGAACATACGGGCGGTCGCGATCGCGCCCGGCTATACGGCCACCGAGGGCGTCAAGGCGCTGCCCCGGAGCGCACTGGACGGAATCGTCAAGGACCTTCCTCTCGGCCGATTGGTCGACCCTGCAGAGCTCGCGCTTACCGTCAAGCACGTCGTCGAGAACGAGGCCATCAACGGCACGACGATCGAGGTCACGGGAGGCGCGACATACGGCGCCTGGCAGCGCTCCAAGTAGGGCTCATGGGAGCCGCCCCCGAACATGACGCGGGCTATCTCGACCACAACCTCCCGCCGCGTCTGCCCTCCGGCGAGCTGCGGACGCTCTGGCTGACGATCGAGAACCGCGGCACGAAGGCGTGGCAGCCGGGAGCCGTCCGGCTGGCCATCGACCTCGACGGCGCGCGACTTTCCGACGTCGAGATGCCTCGCCCGGTGGCGGCGGGCGAGCGCGTCACCCTGCACTGGGTGTTTCGGACGCCGGCGAAGCGCGGGAGCCACCAGCTCACGTGCGCGCTCGTCGAGCCGGATGGGCAGGCGTTCGAGTCACGAGGCGTGCCGCCGCTGCGCCTCGGGTTCCACCTGGTCGGGCCGGCCGCCACCCCCACGGGTCGGCTGCGCGACCGGGTCCTCGAGACCCACGCGCGGTGCTGGCTGCCTTGCGACGGGGTGACCTGGAGCACAAGCGGGCGGCCCTACCCGCAGTTCGCCCGGGAGGCCCGCGGGTGCTGGCTCGTGGACGTCGAGGGACGGCGATACGTGGATTACCTGATGGGCTGGGGCTCGGCGCTTCTCGGGTACGCCCACGATCGGATCCGGCGCGCGATGGAGGCCGCTCTCCGCTCGGCCCCCTTGCTGACCCTGACCCACGAGCTGATGCCCGAGGTGGCGGACATGCTCCGGGCGATGTTCCCCGGCGCCGAGGCGGTGACCTTCGGCAAGAACGGCTCGGACGTCTGCACGGCCGCCGTGCGCCTGGCCCGCGTTCACACCGGCCGCCCGTTGGTCCTCTACTGCGGATACCACGGCTGGCAGGACTGGTATGTCGAGCGCCTGGGGTTCGCGGCGACGGGCGTCCCGCCGCGCGATGAGCCCCTGCTGCTGCCCTTCGAGCCCCACGACCTGGCCCAGGTGGCCCGACTGCTCGAGACGCACCGGGGAAGGGTCGCGGCGGTCATGCTCGAGCCGGCGGGAGTGTTGGAGAGCATCGACGGACCGATCAAGGATGCGGACCCCGCTTTCCTGGCGGAGCTGAGCGCCCTGGCCCGCCGGGAGGGGGCCCTGGTCATATTCGACGAGATCATGACCGGCTTCCGGTACCGGGGCGGCAGCGTCCAGCAGGCCACCGGTGTGGTGCCCGATCTCACCTGCCTGGGCAAGGCGATGAGCGGGGGTATGCCGCTGGCGGCGTTGGTCGGGCGGCGGGAGGTCTTCGACTCCTCCATCGGCCGGATCCATTACGAGCCCACCTTCAAGGGCGAGACGTACTCGCTGGCGGCGGCCCGGGAGGCCCTGAGGATCTACCGAGAGCACGATATCCCGGCGCGCGTGTGGGCCTTCGGCGAGCGGCTGCGGGAGATCGTCAACCGGCTGTGCTGCGACCTTCGCGTTCCCGCGGAGGTGATCGGGCCCCCCTACCGCATGCTCCTCGTCTTCTCGGACGGGGACAGGCAGCGGCGCACGCTCATGCGGACGCTCGTCCAGCAGGAGCTGCTCAAGGGCGGCCTGCTGACCACCCAGAACCTGCTGCTGCCCAGCGCCGCCCACGACGACGAGGCCCTCGACGTCACCCGTCGTGCTTTCGGCCATGCCCTTGGCGTCGTGGCGCGGGCCATCGGCGAGGACCGCTTCGCTTCCTACCTGGAGGTGCCGCCGCTACCGGGCTAGCCGCCCGCGCGCCGCCCACTCAGGCGCGGGGGCCGTACAGGTCTCCCCACTCCTCCGCCAGGGCCAGGGTCGACCCGTCCAGGGCGGCCAGCTCGCCGGCCGCGAGTGGCGCGGAGGACGCCACCCAGTCCAGGGCCTGCCGGAGCTCGGCCTCATCGTGCATGCCGAGCGCGACCCCGGCGACTCCCGGCAGCCCGAGCGCGTAGCGCAGGCCTTGCGGCTTCAGGGCGTCGGGCAGGTGGGCACCCTTGGCGCCGGCCTTGCTGTCCCGGACGCCGCCGAAGACCTTCATGGCAAGCAGGCCGATCCCCTTCTCGACTGCGGCCGGCCACACCTGCCCTTCGAAATCGTAGATGTGGCGCGACACGACGCTCGCCGGGGTCATCATCACGTCGAGGTCCCAGGCGTCCATGACCCGGACGAAGCGGGCCGGCCGATTGTGCCCGCTGATGCCGAGGAAGCGTGTGAGCCCGTCCCGCCGGGCCTTCTCGAGGGCGCGGCAGACCCCCGCGGGTGCGAGGATCGTCTCGATGTCCATCTTGTCGTGGCCGACGCTCTGGACGTACACCAGGTCGGCCCGCTCGATCCGCAGCTCCGCCAGGTTCTGCTTCAGCTGCTTCAGCGCCGCTTCGCCGTCGGGTTCGGAACAGCGGGTGGCGAGGAAGACCTCGTCGCGCCGCTCGGGGAGGATCTGGCCGAGGTAAGGCTGGGCGTTGCCGTACCCGCCGAGCCGGGGGCCCGTGTCGAGGTACGTGACCCCGGCCTCGATGCACCGCTGGAAGAAGGAGACGGCCTCTTTCTGCGGGCGGTGGCCGGCGGGGGCCGTCCCCAGCCCGAGCACCGGTAGCTCGACCCGGGTCCGTCCCAGCACCCTCCGAGGCAGCACGTGGACAGTATCGTCCAACCGGCCGCGCCGCGGAGAAGGCGAAACGCCGGAGGGCTTGAAGGCGCCACTCGTACGGGACACAATCCAGCCCAGGACGTCCCCTCACTCACTCATTCAACCTGAAGGAGGCTCGATGAACCGGACGAGAATGGCGCTCGCGGCCGCGCTGGGCGCGGTCTTCCTGGTCGGACCCGTGGCCGCCCAGGAGGGCATGCCGCCCACGCCGAAGCCGGGCCCGGAGCATATGATCTTCAAGGAGGACGAGGGCGCCTGGGACGCGGCCGTGGAGATGTTCATGGCGCCGGGCGCCCCGCCCATGACCTCCAAGGGCGTGGAGACCAACGTCGTCGGCTGCGGGGGCCTCTGCCTCATCACCGACTTCAAGGGGGAGATGGGGCCGGGCCAGCCCTTCCACGGCCACGGCACCGCGGCCTGGGACCCGGCCAAGAAGAAGTACGTCGGCACCTGGACGGATTCCATGTCCACGGGCATCGCGGTGAGCGAGGCCACCTACGACGCCGCCGCCAAGACCATGACCGGCTGGATGGAAGGGCCGGACATGTCCGGCAAGGTCTCCCGTATGAAGTCCGTGGTGAGCTACAAGGACGCCACCAGCCGGGTCTTCACCATGTACATGACGGCGCCCGACGGCAAGGAGGTCCCGGGGATGCGTATCACCTATACGAAGAGGAAGTAGGCCCGGGCGCCGGGCCGCGCCTCATTGGGACCCGCGGCCCGGCCTCTCCCCCGCTCCATCCCCGTAGATCTCCGCGTACCGCTCGTAGCTGTTCATGACCTTGCGCACGTAGTCCTTGGTCTCGTCGAAGTTCACGGCGGAAAGGAAGAAGTCGTGGCCGGGGCCGGGGGCCAGGCGCGCCCACAGCGTCGATTGGTTGGGCCCCGCGTTGTAGGCGGCCGCCGCCTTGTAGGGATCGCCGCCGAACTGGCGCTGGAGATCCGCCAGGTATCTCGACCCCAGCCGGATGGCGATGGCCGGGTCGTATAGGTCCTCGCTGGCCACGTCCAGGAGGCCCAGGGCCTTCCCCACGTCGCGGGCGGTGGTGATGATGAGCTGCAGGAGCCCGCGGGCCGAGGCCGCGGACCGCGCCCTGGGCTCGAAGCGCGACTCCTCGCGCATGATCGACAGCACCAGCCGCGGGTCGGCGCCGTGGGCCGCGGACCGCGAGGCGATCTCCTCCCGGAAGTAGCGCGGGTAGAGCAGCTCCTGCACCACCCTGGGCAGCAGCTGCGGGAGGAAGCCGGCGGGGAAGGCCCGGGCCGCTATCTCCACGGACTGGATCGAGGCGCGGGTGGCCCCGGCGCGGCTCAAGGCAAAGGAGCGGGCCACCGCGGAGGCGGCCGGCTGCAGCGGATATCGCTCGCGGATGAGGTCCACGGCGTCGTCGTAGAGGCCGAGGGCCAGGAGGTTGTCGAGGCGGCCGGGCCCGGCCGGAGCCGGGCTGGCGGGCGGCGTCGATGCGGGTGACGCGGGCGCGGGCGTCGCCGGCGCGGCGGCCGGCAGCGGCAGGCGCGGGAGCGAGGGGGCGCGTATGTCGAGGAGCTCGGCGTAGCGCGGCAGGCGGCGGTAGATCCGCTCCAGGCGCTCGGCCTCCTTCGCCCGCTCCGCCGGCGGGGCGAGCAGGACCACGTCGGTCTGGAACCCGCGCGCGGCCTCGACCTGTCCCGCGGCCAGCAGCTCCTCGACCTGGGCGGCGCGGGCGGCCTGCTCCTCGCGCACCGCGGCCGCCACCCTTGGCTCGGCCAGGCGACGGCGCGCGAAGGACGCGAAGTGCGTGGCCGACTCCGAACGGAGCACGGCCAGGTAATGATGGCCGGCGGCGCGCGGGTCGCTCCCCTCCCGGGCCCGGCCACGCCAGTACTCCATCTCGGGGACGTCCTGCTTCTGCAGGAGCCGCCGCGGCAGCGCGTCGAGCTCGCGTAGCGCGTCGGCGGGACGGCCGGCCGCGACCATGGCCGTGGCGTAGGCCAGGGCGCCTTCGACGAGGGCGTGGTCCCTGGGGAACCGCTGCTTCAGGAGGCGGAGGTCGCCGGCGGCCTCGGCGAAGCGGAGCTGGTGCAGCCGGGTGCGCAGGCGCTGGGTGATGGCGGCGGACGTCTTGGGGAGCTTGCCCCCCACCGCGATGGCGGACGTCATGTGGCGCTCCGCGCGGGCGTCGTCGCCCTGGAGCTGGGCGCACCGGGAGGCGTGGAAGAAGAAGACCGCCTTCTGCTCCGGGTCGCTGCTGCCCGCCGCCCCGTCCAGGTAGATCTTCTCCGCCTCCTCGTAGCGCTCCTCGCCGAAGCGCGCCCGGCCGATGGAGAACACGAGCTCGTCGCGTCGCGCGGGGAGCAGCGGAAGCGCCGCCTCCAGGATCCCCACCGCGCGGTCGAACCGGCGGTGGCTGCGCGCGGCCTCGCCGACGAGGACGCGGTCCGCCGGCGCCAGCTTCGCCAGCACCTCCGCCCCCTCCAGGGCCTGCGCCACGCGCTCCGCGGCGTCGTCGGCGGTCCCGGCCTTGAGCAGCCGGACCCCACGGACGAGCGCCGCCGCCGCATCGGAGGACGCCTGGGCCTCCACCAGCCGGGCCTCGATGTCGCGAAGGGTCATGGCGTCGACGCTGCCCGCGACTTGCGCGGCCAGCGCCGAGAGGCGGGCCGCGTCTCCCTTCGTCCCGAGGTACGCGGTCTCGTCCTCCACGGCCTCCTGCCGGTGCGGTGCCTGCGGGTAGCCGGCGATCAGCTCCATCCGCCGGCGCGAGGCCTCTTCCGCGTTGCCCTGGCGGCCGGCGAGGCGCGCCGCGTGATGGAGGGCGAGGTCGCGGAAGGGGTGGCCGGGCGCCAGGAAAGGAAGAAGAGCCGCGGCGGTCGCATCGTGGTCTCCGGCCTCGAGCGCGGCGCGCGCGTGGAGGTACCCCAGCCGGTACGCGTCGTAGAGGTCCGGGCGGCGTTCCCGGATCGCGGACAGCTCGCGCGCCAGGGCGGCCCACTCGCCGGCGCCCTGGAGCTGCGCGAAGCGGTCCGTCCACGTCTCGACCGGGGCGTCGGCCAGCGGCACCGCTCCGCCTTCGTCGGCGGGGACGGGGCCGCGGAGGCCGCCTCCCCCGGAGGGACGGAGGAGGAAGAGCGCGGCCAGCGCCAGCGCCACCGCGGGCAGGAGGAGGCGCTTGTCCTTGAGCGCGGCGAGAGGGAGGCGGTCGTGGGCGGGCGCGGCCACGGCTTCAGTACTGCTCCGCGAACAAGGCCGCCGCCCTCTCCTTGAGGCGCGCCCCGACGCCGCGGCGGCGCCAATCCGCGAGGCGGATCTCCGCCGCGTGCTCGAGGTCGGCCACGAAGGTCTCTTCCAGCTGGCGCGCGAAGCCCGCGTCCAGGATCCCCAGGACGTTCTCCTGGTTCAGCTCCTTCGACCGGATGTCCATGTTGGCGGAGCCCACCACCGACCATTTCCCGTCCACCACCACGGACTTCGCGTGCAGCATGGTGGGCTGGTACTCGAAGATCCGGACCCCCGCGGAGAGCAGGTCTTCGTAGTAGCTGTGGCTGGCCTGGCGGATGGGCTTGGCGTCGGTGTGGCGGCCGGGGATGAGGATGCGGACGTCCACGCCCTCGCGCGCGCGGTCCATGACCGTCTCGCGGGTGTGCTTGTCGGGGACGAAGTAGGAGCTCGTGATGTACAGCCGCTCCCGGGCCGCGAGGAAGGACAGCAGGAAGAACAGGCGCAGCGGGTGCTCGTCGCCGGAGGGCGAGCTGACGAGCGAGACGTGGAGGGTGATCGGCTCGCCGCCCGTGGCGGGCTCGGGGTGGCGGGGATAGAAGCGCGGGCCCACCAGGATCTCTCCGGAGGAGTTGGCCCAGGGCGCGGCGAAGGCGGACTGGAGGCTCGTGGCCAGGGGACCGGTGACGCGGACCATGCTGTCCCGCCAATGCTCCGGCTTGTCGGCGTCACCCAGCCAGTTGTCGCCCACGGCCGCCCCCCCCGTGAAGCCGACCACCCCGTCGATGACGATGGCCCGCCGGTGCATGCGCTTGTAGAACCGGGTGATCTTGCCGAAGCGGAGGGCGCGGAACCGCTCCACCTTCCCGCCCGCCGCGCGCAGGGCGGCGATGCCCTTGCGCGGAGCGCGGATCCCGCCCATGCCGTCGAGCAGGACCCGCACCTCGACGCCCGCGCGGGCCTTCTCCGTGAGGGCCGCGAACATCGCGTCGCTCACCAGGCCCGGCTTCCATATGTAGGCCAGGAAGTTGACGCTCTCCCTGGCCCCCCGGATGGCCTCGAGGATCGCGGGGAAGAACCTCACGCCGTTGTCCAGTAGCTCGGCCGTGCCCCCCCGGAAGAACGAGCTGTCGACGGCGTTGCACAGCGCGTGGATGAAGTCCGGCGAGTCCACCGGCGGGGCCTCCGTGGCGCAGACCCTCCGCGGCCGGCGCCCGACCGAGGAGAAGAGCGAGAAGACCACGCCGGCCGCGGTCAGGACCCCGACCAGCCACGGCCCGAGGACCCACCAGGGCAGCTCGCGGAACTGTCGGAAGGTATCGACCGGCTCGGGCATCCGCCTCCATCGCCGCTCGCGGAGCACCGCGAGGGAATCGGCCTCTTTCGAGTGTAGCGGTTTTGGAGGAGGGCCCGGGCGGCGACGCTATTCGAACGCGGCCACCGGCGGACAGGTGCACATGAGGTTGCGGTCCCCGTAGGGGTTGTCGATGCGCGCCACCGCGGGCCAGAACTTCCGCTGCGCGACCCAGGGCGCGGGGAAGGCGGCCTGCTCCCGGGTGTAGGGGCGGCCCCACTCGTCGGCCGTCACCGCCCGCACGGTGTGCGGAGCGCGCTTCAACACGTTGTCCTCGCGGGAGGCCCGGCCCTCTTCGATGGCGCGGATCTCGTCGCGGATCGCGATCATGGCGTCGCAGAAGCGGTCCAGCTCGGCCCTGGGCTCGCTCTCCGTGGGCTCGATCATCAGCGTGCCCGCCACCGGGAAGGACATGGTCGGCGCGTGGAACCCGTAGTCCATGAGGCGCTTGGCGATGTCGTCCACCTCGATGCCCGCGCTCTTCTGGAAGGGCCGCGCGTCCACGATGAACTCGTGGGCCACCCGGCCGTTGCGGCCGGCGTACAGGATCGGGAAATGGCGGGCCAGGCGGCCCGCCATGTAGTTCGCGTTCAGGATCGCGACCTGGGTCGCCTTCTTCAGGCCGTCCGGACCCATGAGCGCGATGTAGACCCAGGAGATGGTCAAGATGCTCGCGCTGCCCCAGGGCGCGGCCGAGACGGCGCCCGTCGTGTCCCGGCCAGCGAGCTGGACGACGGGATGGCCGGGCAGGAACGGCGCCAGGTGGGCGGCCACGCCGATCGGCCCCATCCCCGGGCCGCCGCCGCCGTGGGGGATGCAGAAGGTCTTGTGCAGGTTCAGGTGGCAGACGTCGGCGCCCATGTCGCCCGGCCGCGTGAGGCCGACCTGGGCGTTCATGTTCGCGCCGTCCATGTACACCTGGCCGCCGTGCGCGTGGACGACGTCGCAGACCTTCTGGATCGACTCCTCGAAGACGCCGTGGGTCGAGGGATAGGTCACCATCAGGGCCCCGAGGTCGGAGCGGTGGGCCTCCGCCTTGGCCTCGAGGTCCGCCACGTCGATGTTGCCCTGGGCGTCGCAGGCCACCACCACCACCTTGAAGCCGGCGGTGGAGGCGCTGGCGGGGTTCGTCCCGTGGGCGGAGACCGGGATCAGGCAGACGCGCCGGTGGCCCTCGCCCCGGCTCCGGTGGTACCCGCGGATGGCCAGGAGCCCCGCGTACTCGCCCTGCGAGCCGGCGTTGGGCTGGAGGGAGACCGCGGCGAACCCCGTGATCTCGGCCAGCCAGGCCTCGAGCTGCGCGAACAGCTCGGCATAGCCCTTCGTCTGGTCCGCGGGCGCGAAGGGGTGCAGCTCGCCGAACTCCGGCCACGACAGCGGCACCATCTCGGAGGTGGCGTTGAGCTTCATGGTGCAGGAGCCGAGGGGGATCATGGAGGTGGTGAGCGACAGGTCCCGCGCCTCCAGCATCCGCATGTAGCGCAGCATCTCGTGCTCGGAGTGGTGGGTGTTGAAGACGTCGTGGGCGAGGAACGGCGTGGTGCGGGCGAAGGGGGCGGGCAGGGCGGCGGAGCCCTCCGGGACGTCCAGGCCCGCGCCCGCGCGCGCGCCGAAGGCCTCCAGCAGCAGCGTGACCTCCTGGCCGGTGGTGGTCTCGTCCAACGCCATCCCCAGGGATCCGTCGCCGAAGTCGCGCAGGTTGATCCGCCGCTGGCGCGCCGCCTCCAGGATCGCGGCGGCGCGGCCCGGGCCCGGGCGGACGCGCAGGGTGTCGAAGAAGGGCTCCCGGCCCGGGTCCAGGCCGGCGGCCCGGAGGGCCGCGGCCAGGGCCGCGGTCAGCTCGTGCACGCGGCGGGCGATGCGCTTCAGCCCCTCCGGCCCGTGGTACACGGCGTACATCCCGGCCATGACCGCCAGCAGCACCTGCGCGGTGCAGATGTTGCTCGTGGCCTTCTCGCGCCGGATGTGCTGCTCGCGCGTCTGGAGCGCCATGC
>Ga0214472_10001509_pt1 | contig 26038 bp, 19 predicted proteins | sample RVTome_6_FD_207662 | JGI IMG/M metagenome (GOLD analysis project Ga0214472, IMG submission 207662) | Soil microbial communities from uranium-contaminated site in the Upper Colorado River Basin, Wyoming, United States - RVT140D175 | ecosystem: Environmental > Terrestrial > Soil > Contaminated >...
CAGTGATGGCATGGGTCAGGCCGACCTCGTAGGTTATGGTCTCCTGGGGATCCAGATCGGGGTTGCCGCCGGCCATGTCGCTGAACAGCTCCTTCAGGTGGGGAAAACGGATTTTCTTGCCAACCGAGCCGTGCAATGTGGTCGTTTCCGCCAGGGTAATCACCACCCCGGCCTGCGGATTGAAGGAATCGATGCTGTCCGGAACCGGTTGGTCGCCAGCCTTCCGGGGATCGTAATAGTCGTAGCTGGCGCCGAAAACGAAAGCCAGCCAATCGAGAGGCTTGATCTCATCCTCAACAGCGAAGGTATAGGTGTCGGCTTCGAATTCGCCGGCATCGGTCCAGAAGCTGTCGCCGACGGTATTTTCGCTCTGATCGCAGTTGTCGCGCTGGAAGGACAACCCCACCTTGACAAAGCTCCAGCGTCCGAGGTCCAGGAAATTATGCTGTGAACCTCCCACTGAATAGTTGTCATAAGCGGAAAAACTGGCAGGTCTTCTACTTGTGGCAGTCATAAACAGCGTGTCGTCGTGATCGGCATAAAAAGCCCGGGCCTTGATTTTCAACCGATCGGTGACCTTCTTCTGGCCGACCAGGTTGACGTGCCACTGCTTCCATTCCGGATAAAACCAGCCCCGGGTCGGAACGCCCTTTTCGTTGTCGTGGTAGTCGAAGGTCAGATAGAGACTGTTGTCCGGATCAGGTTCGAAACCGACCTTGGCATTGAAGGAGTGCTGAAGGTAGTCGCTGTTATCGCGTTTGCCTCCGTCGTCCGCCCCATCCCACCATTCTTCGTCGAATTTGCTGGACAACCGCCAGCCGTCGGAATGGCGATAGCTGTAACCGAGCCAGTAGTTGAATTTACCGATGGGCGCGCCCAGCCCGAGACTGTATTCCTCGGTGTCGTAGTCGCCCCAGGCGGTGGTTGCCGTGACGGTCGGCTTGCTGCCGGCTTTTTTGGTGATGATGTTGATGACCCCGCCCAGGGTGTTGGCGCCGTAGAGCACCGAAGAGGCCCCCTTGGTCACGGTGATCTTGGCGATGGCGCCGGCCGGGATCTGGGCCAGGTCCAACTGGCGGGAATACTGTTCGTAGACCGGTACCCCGTCGATCAGAATCTTCACGTCCTGGTCGCTGAAGCCGCGAATCTGCACGAAGCTCTCGTTCTTGCTGGAACCTCGCTGGACGTCGACACCGGGCAACAGCTCCAGTGCCTCGGCCAGAGTCCGGGCCCCCCGCTGTTTCAAGTCCTCGGCCGTCACCTCGGTAACCGTCGTGGCCAGGTTGACCACCTGATCCTCACCAGTGACGATGACCTCACCGAGGGAAAAAACCTCGCCGTCGACGTCCGTCGTCGCTGCCAAACCGGGGGTGGCCAACACCAGGACCAGCAGCGACATCCAGGCCAGCGGCCTCAATTGCCAAATACTCATCGTTTCCTCCTGAAGGGTGGCGGTTCGCATCGATCACCACCTGCATGGCATAAAAAAATACGCTGACGGGTCTCCCACGTCAGCGCACCAAGTACCTTGGATACACGTTCGAAGGCCGACTCCTTTCCAAAAGGGGAGGCGCCACCGTTTCCAGGGGCACCCATCGTCCGAAGCGGCTTAGCAGCGGCCTTAGCCAGCTTCGGATCGGAGTGGACTTTCATGTCAGTGAGCCGCAAAGCCCGTGTTCAGTTAATTAAAGCTCTCGTTGTATATCAAAAGAAATAACGTATGACAAGCAGAATTTTTCCGATGGTTGGAAGGCGGGCAATTTTTCGGTGTTTGCGATAGGGGGTTTTGCAACCGGCTGGGGACCCATTCGAACCGGGAGATGGTCAAAATCGTCAGCTCCGGGTGCCGCTCATGGCGTCACTCCCTCCCGCTCCGTGGCCACGACGATGCGAGCCGCTCCGCCCAGCTTGGCCTGTTCCATGACGGAAACGGCCTTCTGCAGGGGCACTTCCCGGTCACCCCGAAGCACCACCGTGGTATCCTGACCGATCAGCTCGCGCAGATGGGAAGCCAGTTCATCCAGGGTCAGACGTTGTCCCTCTAAATACAATCCCCCCTGCGCCGTCATCACCACCGCCACTTCATCCCGCTCTCGATTCGCGGCACTGGCCGCCGTCGGCAACCGCACGCCGATTCCATCCTCTTCAATGAATTGGGTGGTGAGCAGAAAAAACACAAGTAGCAGAAAGACGATATCGATCAAGGGGGTCAGGTTCAGCACCGCTCCCTGAGAACGAACCGGAATATCGATCATGCGTTCTCCTGACCGGCCGGGACCCCTTTGTGGATCGGCGTCAAGCGCGCTCCAGTCGCACCGCCAAGACAGCCGGCATCCTCCAGGGCATCCAGCAACAGACCCGATTCTTCCTTGAGATCAGCCACCGCCTGATGCACTTTACCTTCCAGGAAATTGTGGGCGACCATGGCCGGGATGGCGACGCCTAAACCCAAGGCGGTGGTCAACATGGCTTCCCAGATTCCGCCAGCCAACACCGAGGCATTGACCTTGCCGCCAAGGTGCTGGATGGCCTGAAAGGCCTTGATCATCCCGGTAACCGTACCGAACAAGCCCAACAATGGAGCTATGTTGCTGATCAAAAACAGGGTCGGCAAAAAACGTTCCAGCGAACGGATTTCACGGGAGCCGACGTGTCCGATGGTTTTTTCCAGATCGCCGCGGGTCGCCGGCCGTTGGCCATCCTTGAGGCGTCCCAGCACTTCGACCAGTACCCTGACCAGTGGATGCCCCCCTCCCGCCACTTCTTCCGCAGCCTGGCCGAAAGACCCTTCCCTAGCCCGCTTGCGCAAACGGTGCAAGGAACGCGGGTCGCGGATACGCAGCCTGCGATAGGTCCACAATCGGTCCAGCACGATGAACAGAGCGACGATGGAAGTTCCGACGATAATAAGCCCGACGGGCCCAGCCTTATCCAAAAAAGCAAGCCAGCTCTGCATTTTAACAACCCCTTTTTCTTGAATCAGTCGAGCCGTCTTGCCCACCACAACCAAAACCGGAACAAGCTGAACGCTCACGACCAAGGCGGTCAAACCCCTGGGACGCTACCATGGCCAACGAAAGAACCTGCCGTCCAGCGCCGGAAACGGCCGCAATAAAATCAAGGATAACGCTGTTATTTCGCAAAATTCGATGGAATATAGCGAAGCTCGGGAGGCGTTGTCAAATTTTTTATATAACGGATGCCGCTGAAAAAATAACGCATTCCGTGACAAACCGGTTGGGAGGATATGGGGCGCCACAAAAAGAGTGCGCACAAAACCCGCACACACAGGCAGGGACCCTTTGGATTGTTTTTACTGGCGGAGGGGGTGGGATTCGAACCCACGGTACCTTGCGGTACAACAGATTTCGAGTCTTTAGACGGGGGCTTCACCCTCTTTCCCTGGTTTTCAAAAACCCCTTGCAATACTAAATACTTACAAGTAAAATCTTTCACTCGGCGTCCCTCATTTTCTTCCTTCGTCACCCCAAATCTTTCCACCAATCTTTCCACCAAAATCTGTGAGGTGGAAACTTTCCCGGCAGAGGACGACATGACGAAATCGGATCTGAAAGCTGTCGAGGCGATTCACAACGGGCGGAAGATTTCCGGCCTCTATCGCCGTCAGACCGGAATCTTCGAGGCGAAAAAGGGGGCGGTGAAACTAATCGTTTCCGAATACGAATACTGGTTCGACTTTACCGTGGCCGGCAAGCGCTACCGCTCGGTGTTCGGCAAGGAGAGCAATTTTGGCCGGGTCGGAGCGACCGGAAAGTGGGTATCCCACGCCGTCGAAAGCGCCGTCGAAGCTCTGGTACGGTTCAGGGAAAACGCCAGGGACGGGAGCGGTCCGACCAGCATCCGGGAGGAACAGGCCCTGGCCCGCCAGGCCGAAGAAGAGAAGCGCCGCCGGGAGCGACGGGAGAAGACCGTCGCCAAGCTGGTGGAGATGTTTCTCGAGGACATCAGCGTTGTCGCGCCCAACATCAAGACGACCAGGCCGCGCACCATCCAGGAGTACCGCCTCAACCTGTACCGCGACGTCATCCCGGCCATCGGGACGCGCAAGGCCAAAACCATCGAGCGAGAGGATATCGCCGAGATCATCGGCAAGATCGTCAAGCGCGGCAAGATCGTCCAGGCCAATCGCACCCTGGCGTCCTGCAGTCGGCTGTTCAACTGGGCCCTGTCGCAAGGGCTGGTTCTCTACAATCCCTGCGCCATGATGCGCAAGTACGAGGAGAAACCCCGCGAGCGGGTCCTGACCGAACCGGAGCAGAAAGATGCGTCGCCCGAGAAGCCGGGCCATGAGGAGATCCAGACGCTGTGGAACCGGCTGACCGAACTGGGCGAGCAGGCCGAGGCCAGAATCCTGCTATTGTGCATGCTGACGGGTGCCAGGCCGGGGGAAATCTGCAACATGCGCTGGGAAGATATCGACGGCAGTTGGTGGACGCTCAGCGAGGAGGAGACGAAGACCGGCGTGACCCTCGACTGCTACCTGACCGAAACGGCGCTCGGCATCCTCGGAATGCAGGGAAAGACGGGTTTCGTATTCACCTTGGCCTCTGATCCCGACCGGGCCCTGCCGGAAGACCGCCTGTCCAGGTTCGTCAGAAAGCAGCACCAATATTTCGGCCTGGAGAAGTGGCAGCCTCGCGACCTGCGCCGAACCTTCACCACCCTGGCGAAGGGGCTCGGCTACTCCGACCTGATTAGCAACAAGGCCCAGGCCCGCAAGGACAGCTCGGTGATCCGCATCCACTACGACAAGTGCCGCTATTACGACGAGCTGCGGCAGCTGTTCGAGGCGGTGGATCGGGAGATTCTACGCATCATCGGCCAGGAGGGGGAAACAGCGAAGGTCATACAGCTGCGGTAGGCGTTGCTCGGTGACGCCGGATCGGTCGGGTCTGGCTCCGCGCCAGGCCGGTCATATCAAATAGTTGTTTTTCGACATAGTAAGTCGACAAACTATCGACATACTATGATCGAAAAGACATTTTTACCCCATGCAGCCTTCGGTAGCGACACACCAGGCCCTTCCGGCATGGTGTTATTTTCTGTAGCGCTGTTTGCTGCTGCGCGGCTTGTCCGGGATGGTCATCTCGACGAGCCCCTCCTCCAGCAAAGGATTCAGCACTTGGTCCCTGAACTTGGTGCGGTCTGCTCGCCCGGCAATCGCCATGAGATCCGCTATCGCCTTACTTTCAAGGCAATTACGCAGGATCTCGACTTGGTGCCGACTTAGTGCCAACTTGGTGCCAACTTCCTCCGTGACCTGCGGGGTGACCTCTCCCGCTAGCCCCTGGACCGCCCGCTCGTGCACCGGCAGGCGGATCAGGAAAGAGGTGCGGTCCTCGTCAGTCTCGAACTCGGGCGGCGGCGAACCGTTCCCCTGCATGACCTTGAGAATCTTGGGAATCCCCGTGGAACGCCCCTCGGTGAGGTCAAACTCCTTGAGGAATTCCCCGATCCCGCGGTTGCCCTCCCCGCCATGAGCCTTGCGCCATGGCGTATAAATTGGCGCATAAATATCCGCCAGGCGCATAAAGTTAAATCCACGTCATACCTGATCCAGACCAGAACATCCCACTCATAGTCCCTGGCCTTCCCGGCATTCGTGATTCTGCTGGCGGGCTTCCCGCTGGGTCGGTACGTTTTAACCTGATACCGCCCCCCCTAAAATCATGCCCTTTCGCCACTGCGGTTTTATCCTGCAGGTAGGAAGACCAAATGATTTCTCAATTCCAACTTCCTTATCAGAAAAAGGCCTCGCCCGGCTTCGGGCGAGGCCACATCACAGACACCCCGCAAAATTTCGTTCGTATGAAAATCCGTAGAGGGGCTGGATGATGGGGGCAGTATTATGGAAAAATAGGGGCTTGACGGTTCTCAACGTTTTCTCAAACAGAAATATTTTCAACCGGGGAACCTGTCACGAGTTTGCGGACCGACACCGGCTTTCCGGTTATACGAGATAAAGCTCCCTGCTCCCTTCCTAATACCTGACAAAACCTATTTTTCAAAAAACCAATAATGTTGTTTTGCATTGATAGGAACGACTTGAAAAAGAGTCCAACCTTCATTTAAGAGATCATCAATGTATTTATGGTTTTGTTTTTTACCAACGGACCACTCAATGTAATTATAAAGCTTAACCTGGTAAGGCTTTTCATTGGAAAGAAAGTCTGTATCACTAAATAATATTTTAATTTCGTTTTGAGCCGAAAGCGCCGAAAAAGGCATTATTAGATTTATTGATAGAATTATTGAACATATTACAATTTTCAATTTATACATTGTACTCTTTCCCCCTTTATCGGTTAAATTCTAAATAAGGCAAAAAAGCAATACGATTCCCTATCGCCAAAATTAAACCGTTATTTTCGACAGCTCCACAACGAAGATGTTCCAATCGTTCAGCAGACCAAACGATTTCGCCCGAAGATCTAAAAGCCGTGATATGACTGCCTAGCGGATCATATCCACCCCACGTGAATAATAAATCCGGGCTGCTTGCATAAACTGAACTGTGAACAGCAGGTTTGAGTTTGTGACTTTTTAACACCTGCGCACCTTCGGCAAAAAATAAATTTATTCCATTTGAAAAACAATATTGCTTGTCCTTTAGCACCATAAGACTTTGCGCACGGGGCCCTTCTCCCATTTCCGAGCATTCACCTTTAGGGTTTAGCTGAAAAAAGTTCCCATCTTTGCTTTGTAACAAAGTTCCACCGCCCGGTAAAAGGTCGCCAGCCATAAAAATTTGCCTAACCATTACAAACTCTTCAGCGGTTTCTTTTTCATCAAATGTATATCCTACAAGCTTTTTTGAAAACGGAAACGTCCATTCACACAATATGTTTCCGTCTGGATCAAATGCCAAGTATTTGGACCCACGAACAAACCCAAGACGGTTTTCCCTTGGTCCAAGAAGAAATGCGTATTCATAGGGTGTATCTGGAGATCGTGGCAAAAAGAAACTCCAGAGCGAGTTCCCTTCAAGATCGAACACGTTAAGATAAGCGTCCCTAGTCAGCACAAATACTTTATGTTCAATAATTCCTATATTAAGTACTTTTTCCTTCAGAAAATGTTTTTTGCGTATATCTCCCCCTGTGCTGAAAAAAAGGAGATTACTCCAAGCATTTCCAATTTTCCCGCCACAAGTTGCATAAACAATGCCGTTGCTATTGGAAACCAAAACGTGATTACCATACCCGGTATAGTCTACTGAACGGGAACCCACAAACCCCTTTGGAATTTTTAAATCCCACAACAATCTCCGGGTATCCAAAGACCAGCATGAAATTGTTGGATTTTTGAATCCAACCGCAGCTACAAGCCAGCCTGAACCTTCTGTTAAGGTCAAACAAGACACAGGAGCTTTTGTTTTTATAGACCAAGCCTCTGGCAGCATTGTTATTTACCTTGTTAGTCAGTTGTCCCCATCATCAATCTCGTCTGCTAAAATTTCAGCGTTTCGCTCCCGCAGAAATTCCTTGAAAACTTCCCTGTCTCCGTAAGAAAAAACATTTATTTCAATAAAAAGACTATCGGGGTCAATGGACATCGGTTCACCGCCAGTACTACCTTCGTACAAAAAAATAAAATCGTCCAGGTCCTGTTTATTATTTAATTTTGCTTGAATATAACCATTTGTTACCATAAAGTCTCCTGTTAGTATTAGTTATTGGTTGAAAAGCTATGCCTTAATCATAAGTTGCATATAGTAATTTGTCAATAGACAGAAAATAGTACAGAATATTGACTATGAATTGTAAAAAAGCTTTAAAAACATTTAGAAATACTATTTATTGTTTCTTTGCCTCCTTCAAATCAATCTTGGCCTTAACACCATGCCTCTCCAAGATGTGAAGAAGGTTACTGCCGTTGAGCAGCGTAAGAGGTTTTCCCTTGGCAATGATTTGCGGTTATAGATTCTGGCCTTAAGCGCCCCTTATGGCTGTATCTTGCCGTTACCCTCCAGTTTTTTCAGCAGAAACACACCGTAAACGCACGACTGTGTGTTTAGCGAACTACGTGTGCTTATCGGTGCGTTTTAGTGTGTAATAAGCCCCACGTCCTGTACCGTGAAGCTCCAAGTCGTTGTCACCAGTCATTTTTTTCAACAGGTTGTGGGAAAGATCGGCCGCCCGGACCTTGGCAGGCTTTCTCTCATTCCTTGCCTCCATTCGGACAATCCATCGCCCTTATATAACCCCGGCCCTGGCCAGCTCCTGCGCCCACGAATCTTCCATGAGCATGGCAAAGGTCATCTGCTGCGGCGCCTCCCCCAGGTCGAGTTCCCCGGCGCGGATGGCCGTGTCGGCGTATCCGGTCAGCAGCTCGAATAGCTTTTTCTTGTACTCGGTATCGTCGTTCCCCTTGAGGTGTTCTCCCTTGGTCTCCAGGACGGAAAAACGGTACTTGCCGCCCTCGGTTCCGTGCAGACAGGCGAGAAGGTCGGGATAGACCCGCTGCCGCTGCCACCCCTGCAGGCTGTAGGAGCGCTGGTTCACCGCGACGCGGTGCCACCAGTAGACCGACTCCCGGGTGTCGAGGTACCAAGCCGTCTCCTTCTCCAGGGCGTTGAAGTCGCGCTGGTAGACCTTCTCGAACAGGCTCTTTTCCAACGACCCGCCGTCCTTGCGGTAGAGTTCCCGGTCCTCCTCGGCGACTTCGATCTCCAAGGTCTTGGCCAGCGACCAGTTGAGATCGGGATTCTTCGAGGCGACTAGGCGCAGGGAGATGTCGCCCTCTTCCAGCTTCCGGCGGAAGAGGGCTTCCGCGGCCTGATAGACCTGCTCGCGCAGGTCGACCTTCATCGTCTGCACCAGATCGAGACGGTTGGCGTAGAGGCGCGCCCCGGAGACACCCCGCTGCCGCAGGGTCTCCAGCGTCTCTTCGAGGATACGCATCCCCTGCCAGGGATTCGGGATCACGTCGAGAAGCTGCCGCACAAGAAAGGCGACATCGAGCCCTTCCTCGGGAAGGGCCTCCAGCTCCTCCTGGGAAAACTGCATGACCGCCTGGCTGTCTTCCTTTCCCTTCTTCTCGATATTGACGCGGGCGATCGTGCGCCGCAACTTCTCCTCGGCATCGACGTTCATGCTGCCGGCCTGGATGAAGCGGAAGGACTCCCAGTCGAGCTCTCCAAGGATGTCCCGGTCGTAATCGAGCGCCCGAAAGCCGTCCGTGGCACCGTCGTCGCGGTGCAGCACGCGAGGCAGGAAGATGGTCGGCAGATGTCTGAAGGCCTCCCGGCGCTGGAGGGTTTCCCGGCGGGTGATTCGCTTGGCGCCACCGGCGCCGTCCACCGCCTTCACGCTGGAGGCCAGATCGGCCATCCCTTCGTCTTCCAGGCCTTTGCGCACACCATTGACCGCCTCGCGCACGTCCTGGTCGAAGGTGAAGACATAACACTCATCGAGTGGGGCGCGGTGGGTCAGTTGGGCATGGGGCTGGCGCAGGACACGGCCGATCATCTGGGTCAGGGCGGTGTTGGCGGTGGTTTTGGAAAGGATCACCAGCACGTAGGCGAAGGGACAGTCCCACCCCTCGCGCAGGGCGTCTTTGGTGATAATGTAGCGAACCGAGCAAGAGTCGAGCAGCAGGTCCTCGTCCCCCAGTTCGTCGCTCTCCGAGGTCTTGAGGCGGATATCCTCCTCCTTCACGCCCAGCTTCTCCAGCAGGTACTCGCGGGCATCCTGAGCGTGCACGAATCCGGAATCGCGCTGCTCCTTGCCGGTGCGTTCCACCCGCACCAGCATGATGGGGCGAATATAGCGGCCGCTTTCGGCCTGACACAGCGCCGCCTCTTTCGCCAGATCCTCCAGTTTGGCGTGGGCCAGCGTCAGGGTGTGCTTCCAGCCCCCCTTGTCCTCGTTGATGACATTGATGGGCAGCTTGATCATCTCCTCGTCCTTGAGGTCGCCGCCGGGAACGTTCACCAGCACGTTCGACTGGTGCTTGCCGCCCGTGTTCGGCGTGGCCGAAAGCTCCACCAGAAAGCGGGGATTGAATCCGCACAGGGTCTCCCGGGCGGTGTCCGAATAGGCCTTGTGCCCCTCGTCGATGACCACCACCGGCCGCACCAGCCGCAGGACGTTGCCCAGGCTCATCTTGATGGAGAGGGAGCCGGGGACGATGCCGTCCATCCAGCCCATTTCGGCCAGATCGTTGATGTCCAGGTTGCACACCGTCTCCAGCAGTTGCCGGTTCGCCTCGCTGTCGTCCTCCGGCGGAAAGAACGAGGTGAACCGGCCGCTGTCGCGGAACATGCGCAGGGTCTCCTTCGACTGCCTTGCTGCCGAGGGGAGCATCAGCAGCATCACGCAGAGCTGCCCCTCCACGTCCCGAGCTGTGAAGGCGTCCCCCTTCTCCAGCAGCTTCACCCGGCCGCCGGAGGCGCGCTCCAAAATCTGACGGTAGGGGTGTTCGCGGTTGGCGAGGTGCTTCCAGGTCTGGCGGTAGATGGCGTCCGAGGGGACGACCCAAAGCACGAAGCCGGTCTGGCGCTTGAAGTAGTCGGTCTGAATGCGTTCCAGCGTGCAGGCGGCCAAGAGCGTCTTGCCGCCGCCGGTGGGGACTTTCAGGCAGATGTTGGGGATGGAGCGGGCCAGCCCGTCGTGGCGGGCGAGCCAGGGTGCGACGAAGGCCTTGCCGTCCTTGTCGCGCAAATAGGGGAGCAGCCGCTCCTTGTTCAGGTGGTCCCAGGCCTTCTGGCACGGGTCGCCGATGTCGATGTCGAGCCCCTGCTCGGCAATGAGTGCCTTGGCCTTCTCGACCTTATCGTTCTGTTCGGCCAGGGTCGCCATGTAGCGGTCAATCTTGTTCAGGACGCCCTGCTGGTATTCCTTCAGCTCCATCGATCAGTCCCCCAGAATCCGATGCACCGCGTACGGCAACTGGCAGAACTCGATGCGCTGCCCGGTCAGCTCCTTCTGGCTCATGAACTTGGCCACGGCAAAGACCACGGCACGCTTTCCGGCCCGGTTCCCCTTGGTGATGGCCTCAACCCGCTCGGCGTTGAGCGCCGCCTCGTTGGAGCGCAGCCAGGCGGTGTCGGGCTGGTAGAAGAGGTGGATGCGGAAGAGGTCGGTCTCACCGATGAAGCCGTCGCTTGATGGCTTGCCGACCTTCTCCAGCGACCTTCCGGTTGCGGTGTAGAAGACGTAGCGGGCCAGGGCCTCGAAGCCGGGCAGGCCCTTTCCGGTGAGCAGACTTTCGATCTCGATCGGTTCGCCCAGGGTGCAGAAGGTGAAGCTGCCGCCGAGGCCCGGCGTCTTCTCCTCGATCTTCCGTTCGCCGGTGACGGTGAGGACGCCGTTCTTGATCTCCTTCTTCACCTTGTCGAAGGCGGCGCCCGCGGTTTTTTCGACGTGCTCCACCCGGAGGAGGAGTTTCTGGGACTGCTTGGAGAAGTTGCTCCAGGTGAGCTTCTCGCTGAAGAGCTCTTCGCGCTGGGTGCCGGCGAAGGCATAGCCGTTGATCACACGTCGCACCCGTTCGGCGGTCAGGGTGTCGGCGTAGTCTTCGCACTCGACGAGGATGAAGCGGCGGTTGCCGCCGTCCTTCCGGTTGGCGGCGAGGACGGCGTGGGCGGTGGTGCCGGAGCCGGCGAAGGAGTCGAGGATGATGGAGTTCTCCTTAGTGGCGATGTTGACGATGCGCTCAATTAAATGAACCGGTTTCGGCGTATCAAAAGGCAGCTCATCGCTGAAAATTTCAAGAATCTCTTTTTTGGAATCCTCGGTATCTCCAACTTCACCAGCAAGCCAAATAGTGAATGGGACAAGCCCTTTTCCTTCGCCCTGATACTGCTTTACGCGAGGGCGGCCATCTCCGTCTTTGGGAAAATATATTCTCCCTTCTGCCTTTAGTTGCTCAAAGACTGGTTCGGTAGCCCCCCAGCAACGACCACGAGGCGGGTCCAGTACCTTCCCTGTGGGAGTAACGATTTTATAGACCTGATTCTCTCTATACCCCTGTGCTGAAAAGGGGATAGAAGCCCAATCACCTTTCGGGTCATTGTCGGGATTTGAATACCCTCCGTCGGATTGGTCCAAAAGGTTCCTGAAAACCTTCCAGACATCCGGTGCGCATTTTGAGTAGACCAACACGTGATCGTGGTTATTAGAAAAAACGGCACGGTTTTCCCGTGAAGTCCGCTTTTGCCAAACCACTTGAGTCACTAAATTGTCTTCACCAAAAATTTCATCCAGGATTCCTCTGGCCCGATGAACCTCAATGTCGTTCAACGTCACCCAAAGACTACCTGTTTCTGACAGTAACTCCCGCAGAAGATTCAACCGCGGCCACATCATACACAGCCACTTGTCATGCCGCTCCAGATCTTCCTTGTCCACCGGGTTGGCCGACTTCTTCAGCCACTCCTTCATCAGCGGCGAACGGACGTTGTCGTTGTAGCACCAGCCTTCGTTGCCTGTGTTGTAGGGCGGGTCGATGAAAATGCAGTCGACCTTGCCAGCGTGGGTGGGCAGCAAGGCCTTGAGGGCCTCCAGGTTGTCGCCGTGGATAATCAGGTTGTCATCCAGCGACGGCTTCTGGCCCTTTGGTGGGAGGGATTTATCGGCGTCTACCTTCAGTTCGCGGAAGGGAACGCTCAGGTGGTGGGAATAGACGAACTGCTTTCCCTTGAATTCGAGTGTGGGCATCGGCAATAAACTCCTGAATCAATAAACAAGCCACTCAGTCTGAACCTTGGTTCTGGATTTCAGATAAGCCATAAATGCAAGATGGAAATTGGACCAGGGCTATTAGGAAATTGGCGCCTGTGACGAGATTGGCCCAAATTCTGGATTGAAGGAGTTAATGATTGAGGAAGTTGCTCGGTGAGAAATGGATCGGGCCCCTTATGGTGGTATTTAGCTAGGTAGGGGATAAGATCGGCTGATATGGTTGCACCGTCCCGAACATAGGCCAGCATGAAAGCTTCCTGAGCATACCAAGCGTATTCTCCATCAATGAAACGGGCAAGACCATTTCGACAATAGAGGTCGATACCTTTCCCATTTCTGGCATCCACCAGCTTGCACTCGACAATAAGTGGCAACCGAGAAGGTCGACAGGTAAGGTGAATGGAAAGATCAGGGCGTTTCTCCAGTTTACTCCCATCATAGTTGATGGACTCCCGTCCGCGGCTTACACCGGTTATGAGCATTTTCCATTCCGGTTTTTGCTCAAAAAGGCAGTTCAACCGCGAATCCATCAGCGTGTTGACTTCTTTTTCTTCTTTTGTACGCAAAACTTGCTCTTGAGTTGCCAGCAAACCATTCCACGCCTCAGTCAGAAATTCGGCGATTACCCTGAGCGGACGTCGTTGCATGGCCGGCAGAGGACGCTGAATGCCCCCCATCAATTCTTCAATTTGATAGTTGCGGGGAGGGGAAGAACTCATTCGGCGTCACTCCCAAAGAGCAAGTCTAGGTGCTCCCATACAATTCGCCGCGCTACCAATCGAGCTTGGCTTCCGCTCCAATATCGAGCTTGGTTAAGGCGCGCAATCCACAGACTCAGCGCATCCGCACCGGGAAGTATCACCTCAGTAGCCGCCAGGCGGTCAGCGACTTGCAATATTTCCGGCCAGTCTTCTGTCAATTGTGCATCTTTGTTGCCCGTGGCCGTTGCGCATACGCGAAACACGCTCCAAGGGGAAGCAGTGGGGAGTCTTCTCGGTTGTACCTCAACTACCACCCCTTCTCGTTGCGCCCAAGGAGCAAGTTCACTCTTTAGAGAGTGGCAAAATGCTGCCACCTCGTCATTGGTAGGCGGCGTTTGCGCTGCCTTCTTATTGCCAGCGAAGGGAAGATTGTAGCGCAGAGTATCGTCAATGACCTGCAAATCCTGCTCAGACAAACCGTACAGCGAGGCCGCCCAGTCATCTACCTTGGCCCAATTTTCGGAGCTGTCTTCCCGGACAATTGCGTCAAATAGGTGATCTATCGATTCCAATGCGAAAGAGTCAAGGGATTCGAAAGGGATAATCGGAATGTTGTCGATTGTGACTTTTTCAACCACTTCGCGCTCAAACCCAAACTCGCCGCTAGTCATCAACACATACCAAAGCGTTGTTTTGCTGCCGATCAGTAATGCAAGATATCGAACTAAACGTAGACCATTAGAATGGCCATGAGCATTGTATCCGTAGTAGCTCTCGTTGAAAACCAAATCAGAGTCTGATACAGCTACACGAATCCGACCAAGTTCAGCAGGTGGGGATTTGTGGACGATTAGTAAAGGCTTTTGGAATAATGACTTAGGCCTTGGATCATGAATCCGACCCTGTTTAAAGCTTATAAGCTCATTTTTATCTATCCAAATACCTTTCATCGCCCCAGGAACCAACTCAAGCAAGTCAGAAAGGTAGGCGGCGGATACACCTGGTTGCCCGTCACCATTTTCTCTAATACGGCTACTATCACGTAACCGCTGATATCCATTCCCGGCCTGCCGAGGCTTACCTCTGAACACGCCAAAACATGATCGCCAATACTCACCCAGCGTGACTAGCCTTTGTGACACCATTCGGTTGAAAACCTCAAGGTCCAGCGAGGTTCCACGAAACAAAATCTTCAGTAAATTCGGGCATTCGTCAACCTGGTGCGGTGTCACAAACTCCGCGCTGACAGCATCTATCCGCATTGCACCCGCCCCGTTGAGTCCTTCCTCGATGTGAGGGGTAATAAATCGGAAGGCAGCGCCAGGTGGCGGGAGTTGATTGCGGGCGAACACCAGGCAGAATGGAGCGGAGATTTCTGGCCAGACCTGAGTTTGGCGCAGCTCTGAACCATTAATAATCCCGCTCACATCAAAGGCGCGCAAGAGGGCCGAACGAGCTTGGGCCATGCCGTCGGCCTGCTGAAACAGCAATCTGCCATGAAGAGCAAAAGCAATCTGTCCGCCCGGCTTTGCCCATTCCATGGCTCGCCAGACGAATGGAAGATCAAGCACTTCGTTGGGCAGAAGCGATGAAACCGTGCCGAGCGAAAGACGTTCCCGCGCAATCTTCGTCACGACTTCAGATATTTCTGCCCAGCCCTCAAGTTGTGTTGAATTGGCCCATGGCGGGTTACCGATCACCAGATCATATTGTCCAACATGCTTGGCGCTCACTGCTTTCCCCAAACTTCCGAGTCCGCCTGCGGCCCCCTTGCTCAGGTCGTGCAACACAATATCCCGCAGATTTTTATTGAATCGCAATTTTTCAACGGGCTCAGGTTCAGGGTCCAGTTCGATGGACATGAGGTAAAGCCCTAGGGCTGCAAAGCGAAGGGCGGCTTCGTTGATGTCAAAGCCGACAACCTGGCTGTAGAGGATCTCGCGCAAGGTCTTTGTGTCAGGGCGCTTATCGTCTTGAATCCAGCGATCCATAACTAGTTGACGGAACGCGGAAACAAGGAACACTCCGGCGCCAGCGGCAGGATCCAACACACGGGCGTCAGCGGATTTCCCCTCACGACGCAAGGCATGGAAAGAGGCGTTCACCATCAGGTCAGCTATGGCGCGCGGGGTATAGAAGCTGCCTTCCTTGCGCTGTCTTTCCCGGTCGTGCTCACGCATGTAGTGCTCGTAAGTCTCGCTAAGCACACCCACCGGGATGTGGGCAAAGTCCAAATAATTCCATTTCTCTTGCCAACCCAGGTAAAGCTGTCCCCCTTCTGCACGATGGAGAATATTCCCCAAAGGGTTCAGGGCAGCGTATGGCAATCCCGCAAATAGACCCTCCGAGAGTGGCAGGAAGTCACCGTTAAAAGTTTTGTCCAGCCACCGGGATGCCGACTCAGCGCGGTTTGTGTCGTTGAATATCAGTTCCGGCGGCCCAAATTGGGGGGGGAGAAGGTTGCGGTCCCCCAGAAAACGCAGGAACAGGGCACGCCCTGTAAGTGAAATGGCATCGTCGTCAGCAACGTTATGTTTGCGTAAGTCCCTGATGGCATCACGCAACAATTTTAATACGATGCTGGAAATCCATTTGCGATGGGAAGCTATGTTGGGACGGGAATTGGCAAGGAAGGGGAAAATAACTCGCTTATCTTCGGATGGCAGGTTTTTAAGCAGACTTGCTTCCTGCCCGTCTTTATCCAGAGAAACACGATGAATGGTAAGTTGCCCCGGACGGACCACGCCCAGATAGGGCGCATCGCCGCGGAGCGCAACACGTCTACGAATACGGCGGAAATGCTCGTCCCCCTGGATTTCATCCCCATTGACCAGGAATATAAGAGGGGAAGACTGCCATTCGTAAACACCCCATAGCGCTTTCAGGTCACTGTTTGCCTGATTGCGATCCGCTACGAGGGTTGCATAAGGCAGCAACTCAGGCTTGGCTTCGACAAACAGACGCAGTCCGCCTTCGATATCCGCGCCATAATTTTCAAGGGTCGAGGAAAGATCATTCATTTGGTCTCTCCTGAAGTTTTTGGTGTTAGCGGGACATCAAACAACAAATCTTGACGATCCCCACCAAACTTACCTTTCCCTGCACCGCGAGTTTTCTTGGGTGCGATGTCGGCCTTGGCCAGCACTTCCCTGTAATCAATTCTGCGCTCAGCCATTTCGGCAATGAGAACTATGATTATCGCCAGATGTGACGGAATCTCGCCAGTTTTGGCGTAGTTCGAGATAGAGCCGGGGTTCAGCTTAAGGAGCTCGGCAAATTCCCTTATCGTTAACCCAGCCTTCCCCACATGTCGCTTAAACTCACCATAGGTCATGTTGGGAACTATACATAATTTTATGAAAAGAGCTAGGTTTTTTATGTGCGAACTGCAATTTTTTCTGTGCAAAATACATAAAAATATGTATATGTGTTTTGCACTGCAGGGCAGGCGTTATACCCCTTTCAAAGTCGCCGGCACCCCATCCCAAGTCCGCCCCTCCAGCAGCCGCCCATTCCGCTTCTTCGCCCGCTTCCTGCCGTCGGCCCCCCAGCCGCCCCACTGCTTGAAGAAAAAAGCGGCGCGCTGCTCCTCGCACTGGCGCTTGATGTTGAGGACCCATTCCGGCTTCATCGGTCGGGCCTTCGGTCCGGACTCGCCGCCGACGATGACCCAGTGGATGCCGGTGAGATCGAGCGTCCCGAGGTCTTCAAGCAGCGGCTCGGCGGAAACGAACCGGACACGCGCCGGAACTTGGCGCAGCCAGTTAAGACGCGGAACGCCATGCCGGCGATCTTCCATGGTCGTGCCCAGCCAAGCGTTGCTCGGCGCAGCGCCAAAGTCGGCGAAAAAGGCCGCCATCCGCTCGGCCCGCTTAGTGAGGATTTGAAAAGTGTGCTGAGGTGCGTGACTGTTTACCTCGAAAACCTGCCGAATGTAATCGTCGGGAATCTCCTCGTGGAACAGGTCGCTCATGGAGTTGACGAAATAGATCGTCGGCCGCTTGCGGCGCAACGGCTCCTCGAGTCTCTCGGGAAGAAGAGTAAGGGCAAAGCCGTTGTCGTATCCCTTCACCCCCATCGCTTGCAGCCGCCTGGCCATGACCTCGGCATAGCAATGGGCACAACCGGGTGATACCTTTGTGCACCCCACCGTCGGGTTCCAGGTCTGTTCGGTCCATTCGATTCTGCTTTTAGTACTCATGTCACCAACCTTCTCAAGCGCTCACCCTCCTTCCGGTTCTCATCAAAATGCACGAACCGGGAACGCCTTTTCCGCTCCATATCCAAGTTTTCCACCCTACCTTCCGCGAGCAGTTCCCCAAAGGCCTTCTGCAAATCACTCTCGAACCAGCCGGTTTCCTCCAGCATGTCAGCGAGCTCGGCAAGGCCGAAGTATTGCGGCTCAGGCGCAAGGTTTTTTATCCAGTAGTCTTTGACTTCCTCCAGATCGACCCGACCATCGCTATCCGGAACCGTGGCCTCGGCACCAAACAGGCTCCACTGACCTGTTTTCTCTTCCGCTCGTTCCTGTTTAGTACAGGCACGGACCCGCCTTTGAACTAGATCCAGCTTGTCCGAGGCGTCCATGAACACTTGAATGCCTTTCGCGCTGCGCGTCAGGTAAACCAGTTCGTATTTAGTGCGATCAATCCCAGGGTCGAGGATGGGGACCCAGGCCGAGCGGGGCTGGCCTCCGGTCTCCGGCATGTAGGCTTTGAGGTGTTCTCGATAAAGCGTCAGCAGGTGACGCTCTCGGTCTTTCGGAAGCATGCCACCAGTATCCGGCACTTGGCCGAAGATGGCCCCCATGTCTTGTTCGAATTCTTTCTGCGTGTGGGTCCGCAGAATGAAGTCATACATGAAATTGATAAGAAATTCGGATCTCGGTCGTTGAAGCAGAGGTTTGAGTGTAGGGACCTCCACCACCTTCTTCCAACCCTTGGGATCGATGAAGAAGAACGTGAACTCGTCCGGCCTGCACCATTCGAGAATCTGCCGCCGCAGGTCGAAGAACTCCCCGCAGAAGGATTCGGCAACGATCCCGGAAGGGGTGTTGCCGCCTAAAAATGCTTGCAGTTTGGCATGCCTTCGCCTGCTTTTCTCAATATACAAGGCCCGGCACCGGACCTTCGCGCCCATCCGGCCCAGCGCCTCTTGACAATCGGCCATAATCTTCAGGGAGATCCCGATGGAAGTATCCATCAGGTCCTCGCGGTTCTCCTCCCATGGCCCCGCGAAGCAGTCGACGTAACAGATGGATTCCTGGAACTGGCCGACGATCATGAACAGTCGCTTGAGATAGGCCTCCAGCAATCGGTGTTTGATATACGCCTGTTCGCGCCCCTTATAATCTTTCAAACCCTCCATAATGCCCCCCTGGATTGGCGGCTTCAATCATCTCATCCACTTGCGACAGAATATGTCATATTGAAAAGGAGATGGGCGCGCTGCTGCCGATTACGGGCGGGAAGATTCAGTCCTCCCCCCCCTCTCGGGCGCATGGGGGTTGTATAGAGTTCCGGCATGGCCGTCCGGGACACTAAAAGATGTGGCAACCCCTCTCCGATTTCCGGCATGGCATTGCAGTCCTTCTCAGGCGGGAAAATCTATTTTTTGCGGATGGATTGTCTTTCCTGGAGTGGTTTTAAGAGGTCCTCCGTGGAAACTTCCTCGCGGTCGTGAATAATCGCATCCTTTATGGATTCCTCGCAGGCCGTGGTGATGTCGGCATAGCTGAGCCCCTCGGCCTTCTCTGCGAGCCTTTTCCAATCCATATCCCTCTTTTTGAAGCGAAGCAGTTTGTTGCTAATGGTTTGTTCAATCAGCTTCCTGGGCGGCAACTCGAACTCAACGACATCGTCAAAGCGCCGAAAGAGGGCATGATCGAGGATTTCGGGGTGGTTGGTCGCAGCCAGAATAAGGCTGTCCGAAGTATCCTGCTCGATCATCTGCAGAAAACTGTTCAGGATGCGCCTTATTTCTCCAACATCGTTCAGCAGACCCCTCTGGGAGCCGATCGCATCGAACTCATCAAACAGGTAGACGCCACGAGTTTGAGTCAGGGCCTCGAAAATAAGACGGAGCTTGGCCGCCGTCTCTCCCATATATTTGGTCATCAAACTGTCGAGGCGGACGGTGAAAAGAGGCAGCCCCAATTCGCCGGCTAGAACTGTGGCGGACATGGTCTTACCGGTCCCCGGCTGCCCGACGAGGAGCAGTTTCTTTCTGGGCATCAATCCGTAGGAACGGATTTTCTGGATCTGACGTTGTTCCTTGATCAGCCGTTTGAGGCGCTCGGATATGCTCTCCAGAAGAACCATGTCCGAGAGCCGCAGCTTGGGATAGGAGACCGAGAGTAGAGAAGAGAGTTCCCCACGGGGAGTGGTGATGGGTATCGGCTGAGGAGAAACAGGTGCAGATTTCTTCGCCTTCCCTTCATCAATGAGGGCTCTGATTTCCTGGGCCAGTTTGCCATGGCCGCGTTTTGCCTCGGATGCTGCCAATTGCATCGCTACGGCGAAGAAGTGTGAGTCATCTCCCTCGATGTGCGACTTAAGCAACGCTTTAAGTTGATCAGCTTTGGCCATGATCAGATTTCCCGGCAAAAATCAGGTTACACCCTAGTAAACACGGGCCATCATAACCCATAAAAGTCCGTTTTTACCAGAGAATAAACCTCTTCTCATTTCATCCAATACTACTCAGCCATGCCAGAACATGCCGCGGGTGGGGCCGGAGCACAGACCGAATTTTTAAATATGAAAACCCATATCTTTCCACCAATCTTTCCACCCAATCCGTTAAAACTGCAAAACCATAGAACAAAGGGCCTAGCCGAAATCGGCTAAGCCCTTGTTTTTATTGGCGGAGGGGGTGGGATTCGAACCCACGGTACCTTACGGTACAACAGATTTCGAGTCTGTCACCTTCGACCTCTCGGACACCCCTCCGCATGAAGTCTCTTTTTCGTTTTCGGGCGGTATACTACCCTATTCCATGGCCGCTTGCCAAGCAGCTTTTGATCAGCATCTATTCATCCGACGCACGCTCGCTCCTTGCCTGTTTTTTCTTCGCCCGAATTTCCTGGAAAAAGCCGCTGAGCAGGGCGCTGCACTCGTCGGCCAACACCCCCTCGGTCACCTCGACCCGGTGGTTGAAACGCTCGTCGCGGGAAAAATCGTAAATGGAGCCGACGGCGCCGACCCGGGGGTCGCGGCAGCTGTAGACCAGGCGCGGAATGCGGGCCAGGATGATGGCGCCCATGCACATGACGCAGGGCTCCAGGGTGACGTAGAGGGTGGTGTCGAGCAGCCGCCAGTGCCCGATGCGGGCCGCCGCCTCGCGGATGGCGAGCATCTCGGCGTGGGTGGTGGGATCGTTGCTGGTCTCGCGCAGGTTGTGGCCCCGGCCGATCACCTCGCCGTCCTTGACGATGACAGCACCGATGGGCACCTCGCCGAGCTCGGCGGCGCGGGCGGCCTCGGTCAGGGCCTGCTGCATGAAACGGACATCGGGGGAAATTTCTTCCATTTTCGAACAACCTCCATTCATCGCTTCCCCTCCGGCGGCGCTCCCGTCCTGAGATCATTCAGCAGCTGATCGAGCAGCTGTTCTTCCTCGACGGCCTTGCCGACGGCGCCCATGACGGCGGCCAGCTCCGGGTCCCAGCGGGCTTCGACCGGGGTCCCGGTCAGGATTTTGCCGGAGCGGCCGGCATTTTCCAGATAGGTTTTATGGTCGAAACGCCACGGCTGGACGGGCAGAAGATCCATTATGCCATTGGCGATGGTGACCCCGGGCCAGTCGAAATCGCCCTGATAGACGAGCCTGGCTCCTGAGGATGCAAGCTGCCGCAGCAGGGTCATGACGGCTGCATTGCGCTGGCCGTTGCCGCAGACCAGCGGCGGGCAGGCCGTCCCCAGTTCCTCGGCGGCCTCGAAGATCACGCCGGGGTTTTCGCAGATGAATACAGTCTGGCCGGTGCAGGAAAAAACCGGCGGCTCGCGCAGCAACTGGCGCAGGGTCAGCCACACGGGCTCGGCGCTGGCGGAGAAAAGGGCAAGGGCGCGTCCCGTCGTCCCTTCGGCCAGGACCGGGAGGTTCAGGGCCAGAACGGTGCTGGAAAGACCGCCGCCCACCAGCACCCCGGCGGTTGCCCAGATTTCCCGCACCCCTTCCGGGGTCTGATCCTCGGTCAGGTTCTGGCCGGCAACGATTCCCCGCTGCACCAGGGTGGCCACCGGCCGCCCCTGGTCGAGGCCGTGGGCATCGCCGAGGGTTCCGGCCGCCAGGCGGCTAAGGGAAATTCCCTTGGCGGGGAGCCGGCACAGGATCGACATCGCCTGTTCCAACAGCTCCGCTCCCCGGCGGGCATCGCCGCCCGCCAGGCGCTTGAGCAGGCCGCTCTTCCTCAGCCGCTCCAGCCAATCCTCCAACCTCAGAGCCATGGCCTCCTCGGCCCTTTCCCGGAAAACGACCTGCCAGGCGGCCACGGCCCCTTCCTTTTCGGCCCGCAGATCACGCAGGGGGCCACGCAGGGCGGCCACCGCGCTGTGCAGATCGGGGGCCGCGCCAGAGCGTCGCAACACTGCTTCCAAATCCGCCAGGGGGACACGCAGGGAAACGCCCCGGCCGGCGGGACGGCCGAGGAGGGTTTCAACGGCCCGGCGCTCCTCCTCCGAGACCCCGGTAAGCTGCACCACCGCCCCCGGTTCTCCGCCTTGCTCAAAGCGTCGCTGCAGGCGGTCAAGGAGCCGCTTGAGGGCCGGAGACCCCAAAAGGCGCTGCAGGCGGCTTTGGTCGAAGTTTGCGTCAGGCATCGTACTGGTTCACCTCTTAAATCTCGCTCTCCACTAGCGTTTGCCGCGTCCCATCGGACAGATCAGTCGGATCGGACCGATGAGTCGGATCGGTCGCGGCCATCCGGAATCTCAAAACAGACTTCCCGTCTCTTCCGCCTCGCCTTGCGCCGCTACCGGCGCCTGCATGGGCGGGAGGGTACTCGCGGCGCGCTCCCGGCAGCGACCGTCCCATTGCCAGCGGGAGAGGTAGACCGCATCGATCCCCTCCCGGCGGGTGAGTTGCAGGATGGAGAGGCCCGGCACTTCAGGATAGCAGCCCCATTCGCGCTCGCTGGTCATGATGAAGTCGAGGTCGAACTGGGTCAGCAAGCCCATGCATTTGGCGCGGGAGTCGTCGTCGACCCCGGCAAAGGCCTCGTCGAGGAGCACCAGACGGGGGGCGGTTGCACAAGCGCTGCCGTAATGGGCGGAAGCGGCGGCGAACAGGGGGATGGTGACCGCCAGCACCCGTTCGCCCCCCGAGGCCGGTCCGCTCGCCGATCGCCACTGGCCGTCCTGCCAGCGTTCGACGGTGAAGCGATGCCAGCGCCGGTAATCGAGGGCCCGCTCCAGATGGGCGAGCAGGGTCCCCCCCTCGTCGGCGACCCGGATGCGGTTGATGTGTTCCTGCAGGAAGCGGCCGACCGCCTCCCGGTCCTGCGGCGACCAGGCGTCCACCACCTGGCGCAGCAGCCTTTTTCGCGCCTCCGCCAGGCCGACGGGGGCGTCGGGGGTGTCCCCGTCGGGAAGGGGCTTCCACTGGAAACGCAGCTTCATGCCGGTGCTGGTGGGGCGCGACTCCAGTTCGGCGTTCATCCGCTCCAATTGTTCCATGGCATCCCGGATGAGGGTGTGGAGATGGCTGGCCACTTCACTGATGAGATGGTTTTCGAGCAACTCCCGCTCCCGTTCGTTCAGCAGGCGCTGGCGCTCTTCCAGTTCGCGGGCGAGTCCTTCGGCGAGGGCGTCCGGAGCAAGGCGCCGCCCCTGGAAAACAATGGAGACGACGAAACCCTGATCGGTCAGCTCGCCCGCAGCCTCATGACCGTAGCGTGAAAGAGCGCTCTGCAGTTTCGTCAAGTGTTCCTGGATGCCGCGCTGAAAGCGGTTCCAGGCGGCCTCATCATCCGCGACGTCCTCCAGCAGCTGTTCAACCCGCCGCGCCAGGCGCAGGGTCGGATCGACGGCCCATTCCTTATCGCGAGGGGGGATTTCCAGATCCGGCACGGCGGCTGCCAGCAGTCCGGCTTCGGCAAAGGCCTGGAAGTGGCTGACGGCCAGCCGGCGTTCGCCGTCGAGACGCTCCAGTTCGGCTTCCAACGTCTGTACCTGGCGGCAGAGATCGCCATGGCGGGCGGAAATCTCCAGAAGCTCCGCCTGGGTCCTCTTCTGGTTATTCCGGAGGGTCTCGCGGCGTTGGGCGTTTTCGGTAAGCCGCCGCTCCAACTCGGCCACCGTTTCTCCCACCGTCGAGCGCAGCGTCTCCAGACGCACCCCGGCGTCGCGGGCGGCCTCTTCACTTGAGCGCGCCCTCTGCGCCGCCTCTGCCTCTCGCTCCCGGGTCAGGACAAGCTCCCGCCGGGCGGCATGCCCCTGGGCCAGGCTGCGCCGGTGGGAGCGCAAGGAGGGCCAGAACCCCTCCAGCCGCGAGCGGTAATCCTGGAGATCGGCGGTCACCCGGCGCAGGGCTTCTTCCTCGGGCGGGAGTTGCAGGTCGTCCGCTGCTTCGTTGCGTTTTGCCGCGGCTTCCCGCACTTCCTCGCGCCGGCGATCCCTTTCCCCTTCGGCCCTGGCCAGCCGGTCCTGCTGATTCGCAAGCTGCTCCGTGATGAAAATCAACCGTTCGTGCGCCGCGCGCAGGTTGGTATCGGCAGGCAGGGAGCGGTGCTCCTGCTCCAGAAGTTCCCACCTGCCCCCGATTATATCCCGCCGCTCTTCCGCCGCTGCCAACTCTTCCCGGAGCTCCGACGCCCGGCGGGCGAGTTCTTCCAGCCGCCGCCGGCGGGCCTCCTCCCGGGCGCCGGCGCCGATGAATTCCGCCTTCTCCTTGCGCCAGCGCCCCTGCATCGGCCCGAGCCGCCACTGCCCATCCGCCGAGATCCAGGAGGGATGATCGCTCGGCTCAAACCCGATGCCGGAGAGGATGGCGGAAATGATTGCCGGTTCAACAACGGCGGCACGGGCATCGGTACGATCCACCGCTGGATGGAGGACGGCAGCCAGAGAGGAGGAAACCGGTCTCAGCGCCGTAAGGACCGTATCGAGATGCTCGGGGCCGAGAATCCGCCCCTCCGGCGTGACCCAGGCATCGAGGAGGCCGGAAGCTTCCAGGGCGGCCTCGATGCCGGCACATGCCGCCGGGGAAAGGTCGGGCGAAAAATCGATCAGCTGCCACAGGGCGGCACCGGGGCGGTCGAGCCGCCCCGCCGCATCCCGGGCGGGCCAAAGGGGCGGCCGGGTCGTTTCGCCCTCTTCGAGGCGCCGGATTTCGGCCTCGGTCTCCTGCAGGGCACATCCCGCCTCGGCCACGGCCGAAAGGGCCTTCTGCCGGACCTCGGCGAGCCGGTGCGCGGAACTCAGGAAGGCGCTTTCGACGGCGAGGGCGGCCGGATTGGCCCCCGCAAGGGTCCCGGTCCACTCCTGCAGTTCGGCCCCCACCGCCTCGCCGGCCTCCAGACGCAGTTCCCGCAGAGAACTCAGGTAACGGAAAAACTCCGCCGCCAGCAAGTCCCCGGATTTTCGGACGCCTTCCTCGGCGGCGGTCCGATCGTCCCGCAGGCGCTCCCCTTCGGCGGCGATCGCCTGGAGCTGGCGCTGCGCCTCGGCCAATTGCTCCCGAACCTGCCCCAGTTCCCGGTTGAGGACGTTCAGGTGCTCGATCCCCTCTTGCCGCCGACGGCAGAGGTCCTGGGCCAGGCGGCGGGCCTCGGCCAGCGGGGCGGCGGCATCTTCTTCACCCGGCCCACCATCGGGCAAGGCCAGGGGTGCGACTATCGCATCGTGCCCTGAGCGGGAACCGATCGCGGCGGCCAGGAGTTCCAGTTCGGCGGCGGTTTCCTTGACCTCCCCCCGTCCGGCCGCGATCTCCGTTTCAAGCTCTTCCAGCCGGAGAACCGTCTTCTCAACGGCTTCCGCGGCCTGCCGGGCGGCACGCCGGGCCTCCCCGGCCATCTGGCCCTTTTCGGCGGTCAGCGTTTCCGCCTGGTGCAGCGCTTCCGCGGAACGCATCTCGGGGCTGTCGCGCAGGGTGCGTTCCTCGGTATGAGCGGCATCGAGGGCGGTGGTGAGCTCTTCGTTCCCGATCTCCAGGTTCCGTCGCTGCCCTTCGGTCTCCTCCAGGCCTTCCCGGGCCGCACTCAGCTCGCCGCTGGTCTTCTCGTGCCGACTCTGTCCCTGGCGCACATCCCGGCCCTTGCGGCGGGCGAGAATGCGGGCATAACCGCGATAATGGCGGCGGAATTCGTCCACCGCCCGTCCGGCCTCGACCAGCCCCGCCAACTCCTGCCGCTCGTCCTCCAGATTGCGAAAGGCTTCGGCCACATCCGCCAGGACAGTGCGGTCAAAAGGGGGAAGCGCTTCGGTAAGGGCGGCCGAGAGCGCCTTTTCGTTGGGACGCTTGGAAAGCTGCGGCTGCCGGAGCTGGATGAGCAGATCGACCAGCGCCCGGTAACGTTCCTCCCCGAGATTGAAGAGCTTTTCATCGACGGCGCGACGATAACGTCCGGCGCTTTCGAACACGGCATGTTCGCCGAGGGCTTCGACGAGCCGTTCGCGATTGAGGGCGAACCCC
>Ga0214472_10001512_pt1 | contig 25958 bp, 21 predicted proteins | sample RVTome_6_FD_207662 | JGI IMG/M metagenome (GOLD analysis project Ga0214472, IMG submission 207662) | Soil microbial communities from uranium-contaminated site in the Upper Colorado River Basin, Wyoming, United States - RVT140D175 | ecosystem: Environmental > Terrestrial > Soil > Contaminated >...
GGACGGCCCCGCGCCCTCATCGTCCTCGACGCCGAGAGCGCGGTGCCGCTCCTCACCGAGATCTACGGCTCGGACGGCACGCTGTTCCGCATCGCCGCCCTCCTCGACTTCGAGCCGGGCCCGTCGGACATGTCCGACGCCCCCCACGAGTTCGACGACATGGAGCACATGGACCCGGCGCGCGACACCGGGGCGCTCCCCGTCGAGGCGTCCGGCTACCGCAGGGCCGACGCCTACGACGCCCCCGGCGGCGTGCAGGGCTTCTACACCGACGGCCTGTTCTCGTTCTCGGTGTTCGAGTCGAAGCGGGGCTCCACCCCGGAGGTGTTCCGCGATGCGACCGCCTTCCAGGTGGGGGGCGAGACCTATCGGCGCATCATCACGCCGTCGCATGTCTGGGTGCAGTGGCACAGCCCGGATCGCACCTATGTGCTGGTCGGCGACCTGCCCCCCGACCACGTCGCCGCCGTGCTCCCCGCCTTCCCCGAGCCGGGGAACCGTGCCTTCTTCGTCAGGATGTGGCGGCGCCTGTTCGGGTGAGGGGCGATGCCCATTGCTCGCCGGCTCCGCGTCGTTCCGCCGGGATCGCGTCGGGGGCGGCCCGGCGAGCGGCTGCCGCCGGACGCCTGGGCTGATTGCGTGCTCGGCTCCTCCGGAGCCTCGCTTGATGTGAACCCCGTCACCGCGTCGTGAGTGCGGTCGCGCCTTTGGTTGGCGTCGCGTCGCTTCGCGCGGCTACGCCTCGTCGCGAACTCCGGGTGGCAGATCGTCGGGGAACGAGCCGGTGACCATGAAGGTGACGTGCTCGGCGATGTTCACGGCGTGGTCGGCGATCCGCTCCATGTAGCGGCCCACCCGGCTCAGCTCGACCGCGAGGTCGAAGCCCATCCCGCCCGATTCGGCGGCGATGGCGCTGTACAACTCACCGACCAGGTCGTCGACCTCGTCGTCCGCATCGTCGAGCCGGCGCCCCGCCGCCGCGTCGAGCGAGTCGAGGGCATCGAGACCCTGGGCGAACAGGTCGGCGGCCCCGCGCGACATCCGGGCGAGGAGCCCGTGGATGTCGGGGCTCATGGTGTATCCGTCGCGCCGGACGAGGCCCTTGGCGACGTTGACGGCGAGGTCGCCGCTGCGCTCGATGTCGTACAGCACCCGCGTGAGGGCCACCAGGAAGCGGAGGTCGCGCGCCACCGGCTGCTGCCGGGCCAGGGTCGAGAACACGGCGTGCTCGAGGGCGGCGTAGCGGTCGTCGATCTCGTCGTCGGCGGCGATGACCTCCTGAGCGAGATCGAGGTCGTTCTCGAGCATCGCCTCGGTGGCGCGCCGCGTGTTCTCGAGGACGAGACCGCCGAGGGCGAGCGCCCCCTTCTTGGTGTCCGCCAACTGCTCGTCGAAGCTCTGTCTGGTGTCGTGCTCGCTCATGGTGCGCCTCCTCAGCCGAACCGGCCGGTGATGTAGTCCTCGGTGGCCTGCTCCCGCGGCCGTGTGAACAACTGGTCGGTGGGGCTGAACTCGACGAGGCGCCCGGTGCGCTGCCCGGTCTCGCCCATCGACACGTTCAAGAACGCCGTGTTGTCCGAGACCCGGGCAGCCTGCTGCATGTTGTGGGTCACGATGATGATCGAGTAATCCCGCTTCAGCTCGAGCATCAGCTCCTCGATGCGCAGGGTGGCGATGGGGTCGAGCGCCGAGCACGGCTCGTCCATGAGCACGACGTCGGGCTGGGTGGCGATGGCGCGGGCGATGCACAGCCGCTGCTGCTGCCCACCCGACAGCGACAACCCGCTCTCGGACAGCTTGTCCTTGACCTCGTCCCACAGCGCTGCGCTGCGCAGGGCCTGCTCCACCAGGTCGGCCATCTCGACCTTCGTGCCCCGGAAGCCGTTGATCTTCGCCCCCCAGGCGATGTTGTCGTGGATCGACTTCGGGAACGGGTTGGGCTTCTGGAACACCATGCCGATCCGGCGCCGGATCTCGACCGGGTCGATGCCGTCGGCGTAGATGTCCCGGCCGTGGTAGGCCACCGTGCCCTCGACCCGCGCCGTCGGGATGAGGTCGTTCATGCGGTTCAGGGAGCGGAGTACGGTCGACTTGCCGCAGCCCGACGGGCCGATGAGCGCCGTGATCTCATTGGTCGGGAACCCGAGCGTCACGCCGCCGACGGCCTTGAAGTCGGCGTAGAAGACGTCCAAGTGCTCGACGTCGATGACGGTGTCGGTGGTGACGACGCCGCCCTCGCCGCGGTCTTCGTCCTCGGATCTCGCTCGCGAGCGTGCGAGGTCGATGCCGGCTCTCGGTCGCTCTTGGCTCACGGGAATCTCCTCGAGTATCGGTTACGGAGTATGACGGCCACGGAGTTGAGCGCCAGCAGCATCACCAGCAGGGCGAGGCTCGCAGCCGCCGCCAGGTTCTTGAACTCGAACTGCGGCAGGGCGGTCCACTGGAAGATCTGGATGGGCAGCGCCGTGAACTTGGAGAACGGGCCGGACGGGTCGAGCGTGATGAACGATGCCGCCCCCACCAGGATCAGCGGTGCCGTCTCGCCGATGGCGCGGGCGATGGCCAGGATGGTCCCGGTCAGGATCCCGGGGAGGGCGACGGGCAGCACCTGGCTGCGCACGGTCTGCCATCTGGTGGCGCCCAGGCTCATGCCGGCCTGCCGCAGCGAGTTGGGGACCGCCCTGATCGCCTCCTGCGAGGTGATGATCACCACGGGCAGCGTGAGGAGGCCCAGGGTGAGCCCGGCGGACAGCACGGTCCTCCCGCTGTCCACCCCGGTCCCGAACAGCGAGCCCGAGGTGAGCGGCTCCAGCAGCCGCACGAACACGGCGAGCCCGAGCATGCCGTAGATGATCGACGGCACGCCGGCCAGGTTGTTGATGTTGGTCTGGATGAAGTCGTTGATGCGGTTCTTCCTGGCGAACTCCTCGAGGTAGATGGCGGCGCCGACGCCGACCGGCACGGCGAAGGCGACGGTGATCACCACCAGCCACGCCGACCCGAGGATGGCGGTGCGGATCCCGGCCAGCTCGGGCTTGGAGTTCGGCGGCGTGGTCAGGAACCTCATGTTGAGCCACGCCCGCCACTCGAACCGCACCTGGTCGACCGTGTAATCCCCGAAGCGCTCCGGGTTGGTGGCGAACGCGGTCCGGACCTTCTCCTCGAAGCCCCGGCGGTCGAAGATCGAGGGGAGCAGCCCCTCGGCGGCGATGATGTCGGGCTGCACCACCCGCTCCTCGACCAGGAGCAGGACGTCGTCGTGGCCGCGGGGCGACGCCGTGCATCCGGTCGGGGCGCCGCTCGATGCGCAGATCTCGTCCCACGTGGCCTGGGTCTCGAACACGAGCCGGTCGTCGAAGAAGCGCCGGTCACGCTCCAGCCTGCGGCCCACGTTGTTGCTGATCGCCCCCTCGAGCGCCGTCACCAGGTCGGCCTTGTCGAGCGAGTCGAGGGAGACCCGGGCGGGGTCGTAGCCGAGGTCGGCCACGATCTGGGACGGCTCCTTCTCGTTGACCACCGCCACCAGCCCGAAGGAGTCGCTGACGATGGTGTAGAGCAGGCTCGCCAGAGCGAGGACGGCGAGGATGAGCAGCGTCAGCAGGCCGAACTTGGCGAAATGGCCCTTGGTCTTCTTCCGGGCGAGCAGCCGCTGGTACTCGTCTCCCTCGGGGAAGTACGTCACTCGTACTCCTGGCGGAATCGCTTCACGATGCGCCGGCTCAGCGAGTTGAGCCCCAGCGTCATGAAGAACAGCGTGAGCCCGATGGCGAAGATCGAGTTGTAGTCGATGGTGTTGTACGAGAGGTCGCCGCTGGCGGTGATGGCGATGTACCCGGTCATGGTCTGCGCCGAGTCGAACGGGTCGAGGATGTGGCCGAACAGGGGATCCGTTCCGAGATGGAAGTTGCGCGGTGCGGCGCCGGCGGCGAGGGTGACCACCATCGTCTCTCCGATGGCGCGCGACATGGCGATCACGATGCCCGCGGCGATCCCCGACAGCGCCGCCGGCACCACCACCCGGGTCGCCACCTCGAAGCGCGACGCCCCGAGTGCGTAGGCGGCCTGGCGCAGCGAGCTGGGGACGGCCGCCATGGCGTCCTCGGACAGGGACGAGATGAGCGGCACGATGAGGAAGCCGACGACGATGCCCGCCGACAGCACGTTGAAGAAGTTGACCACGCTCACGCCGAAGATGGACCGGAGCAGCGGTGTCATGAAGGTGACGGCGAAGAAGCCGAACACGACCGTGGGGATGCCCACCAGGATCTCGAGGAGCGGCTTGACGATGCCGCGCACCCGGGCGCCGGCGTACTCGGACAGGTAGATCGCCGAGGCGAGGCCGATGGGGATCGCCACGATCAGCGCGATCACCGTGATGAGCAGGGTCCCCAGGATGAGGGGCCAGATGCCGAACGAGCCGGCCTGGGGCTGCCAGACCGTGGTGGTGAGGAAGTCCCACAGCGAGACCGCCTCGTCCTGGAAGAAGAGCAGCGACTCGCTCCCCAGCTCCCAGAGGATCCCGATCGTGATGGCGATCGAGATCGCCGCCGCTGTGAACAGGAAGCCGATGACCGCTCGCTCCAGGGGGCGCCGGCGGCCGCGGAGCTGGTCCCGCATCGGTTGATCTGTGCGCTGGCTCTGGAGCGTCATGGATGGTCCGGTGGGAAGTTAATCCGAGGGAGCCCCGGCCGCCGTGGGGCGGCCGGGGCCTCGCCTCCTGCTTCGTCTCGCTCGGGCTAGAACCCGGCCGCCTCGGCGATGTGGTCCGCTGCCTCCTGGAGGGCGGAGTCGGGTGCGGGGAAGTAGCCGACCCCGCCGATGAGGTCGTTCACGTTGTTCAGGTAGTAGGCCATGAACTGGGCCACCTGGGGCTTGCCGGCGATGATGCCGGCGTCCGTGTACATGAACAACGGCCGCGACAGCACGTAGGTGTTGGCGTTGACCGCCTCCTCGGACGGCTCGACACCGTCGACGGCGACCGGCGTGAGCACGCCGGCGTTCTGGATGTAGTAGGCGAACCCGAAGTATCCGATGGCACACGTGGTCGACAGGTCGCCCTCGGTGCAGCCGTCCTCGGAGACGCCGCGCACGGTGAGGTTGTCGTCCTCGCCGACGATCTCGGCGCCGCCCTCGAGGATCGGGCTGGGCTCCGCCTCCTCGTAGACGACCTCGTTGAAGAAGTCGAAGGTCCCCGAGTCCGTGCCCGGCGAGTACTGGGCGATCGGGTGCGCCGGGAACGACGGGTCGACATCGGCCCAGGTCGCCCCGTCGGGCGCCGCAAACGCCGCCGCCACCTGGGCGAGCGTGAGCTCGCCGGCGAAATGGTTCCCGGGGCTGATCACGACAGTCAGGGCGTCGGTGCCGACCCGGACCTCGATGGGCGTCCGGCCGATCGCCGCACACGCATCGATCTCGTCCTGCTTGATCGGACGGCTCGCATTGGCGATGTCCGAGGTGCCCTCCACGCAGAAGCGCTCCAGGCCGCCGCCCGACCCGATCGAGTCGATCGTGTACTCCGGGCCACCTTCATCGATCCACTGCGTGAGCACGGCGGTCGACAGGGGGAACACCGTCGACGATCCGGCGATGCCGATGTCGCCGTCGGGCACGTCGAGGGGGTCGATGACGGGCAGGCCCCACTGCGACGCCTCGCCGCCACCGGCGGTGGTCGCCGCCGAGGTGGTCGGGGTGGTCCCCGCGGCCGTGGTGGTCGCGCCCGAGTCGTCGTCGCCGCACGCCGCAGCGACGAGGGCCAGCACTGCGACGAGCACAGCGAGGCTTCGGGACAGCATCTTCATGTCGTCTGGTCCTCCTGTTGGATGGTGCCGCCACCGTATGGGGCGGAGGTGACGGCGGGTGGTGGTCGACGTGAACCCGATGTGAACACTTTCGGGGCGGGGAATCGGCGCACCGGGGCACTCCTAGAGTTCGGGCCAGTGCTCGTCCTCGCCATCGCACTCGGGGCCGCTCTTGCCGCCCTCGCCGTCCTGGCGGTGCGCCACCGCCGCCTCGGCCAGGACGTGGCGGCGGCCGCCGCCCGGCTCGACACGACACCCGACGACCTCGTCCGCTCCATCGACGGGCTGCAGCAGCGTGGGTATGCGCTGCGGGCCGAGCGCTCCCGCCTGGCCGGGGCGCTCCATGCCGCCCGGCTCGGCATCGTCATCACCGACGGCGGCGGCGTGGTCGTCTTCGCCAACGATGCGGCGGCGAGCACGCTGGCGGCGCGCCACGGCGAGGCCGTTGCCGAGGTGCGCATCCGCGAGGCGATCGCCGAGGCCATCGCGGAGGGCTCGGCGGTGGTCGGGGAGCTCGAGCTCTACACGCCGGTGCGGCGGGTGCTCCTGCTGAGCGCAGTCCCGCTCGACCGCCCGGGTGAGGCGGGCCTCGCCAGATCGGGGGCCGCCGCATTCATCCAGGACGTGACCGAGGAGCGGCGCGTCGCCGCCATGCGGCGCGACTTCATCGCCAACGCCGGCCACGAGTTGAAGACCCCGCTCGGGGCGCTGGCCGTGCTCGCCGAGACGCTCGCATCCGGTACCGACGATCCCGAGGCGGCGGCCCGCCTCGCCTCGCGGCTGGAGGGCGAGGCCCGCCGCTTGGCCGACCTGGTCGACGACATCCTCGACCTGTCGCAGGCCGAGGCGTCTGCCGTCACCCGCAGCCGCGTCGCGGTCGCCGGGCTCCTGGAGGACGCCGTCGCGATGGTGACCTCCCGGGTCCCCGATGCCAGGGTCGTGCTGGAGCCCACCTCCGCCGGCCTGGCCGTGGCCGGCGACGAGCGGCAGCTGCGCACCCTCGTGGTGAACCTGGTCGACAACGGGATCGAGTACGGGGACCCGGACGGCCACGGCACCGTCCGGGTGCGCGCCCTCCTGGGCGAGGGCGTCGTGACCCTCGAGGTGGAGGATGACGGGATCGGGATCTCCGAGGCGCACGCCGACCGGATCTTCGAGCGCTTCTACCGGGTGGACCGCGCCCGGGGCCGCACGACGGGCGGCACCGGCCTCGGCCTCTCGATCGTGAGGAACATCGCCGCCGCCCACGGCGGCGAGGTGTCGGTGGAGTCCAAGCTCGGCGAGGGATCGATCTTCCGGGTGCGGCTGCCGCGGTGGGAGGAGGCGTGACCCGCATCCTGGTGGTCGAGGACGAGCCCTCCTTCGTGGACGCCCTGACGGTCGCCCTCGCCAGGGAGGGGTTCGAGGTGGAGGCCGCGACCGACGGGCGGCAGGGGCTCGACTCGTTCCGGGCCGTGCGGCCCGACCTGGTGCTGCTCGACCTCATGCTGCCCGGTCTGCCCGGCCTCGACGTGCTGCGGGCGATGCGGCGCGAGTCCGACGTGCCCGTGATCGTGGTGAGCGCCAAGGACGCCGAATCCGACGTCGTCACGGCGCTGGAGTTGGGCGCCGACGACTACGTCACCAAGCCCTACTCGGTGCGAGAGCTGGTGGCCCGCATCCGGGCGACCACGCGTCGCTCGGGCCCGGCGGCCATGGCGGGGGAGACCATCACGCTCGGGTCGGCCACGCTGGACCTCGGTGCGCTGCGCCTGCGGCTGGCGGACGCCGAGCACGACCTGCCCAAGAAGGAGTTCGAGGTGCTGCGGCTCCTCATGGAGCAGCCGGGCCGGGTGGTGACCCGCGAGGAGTTCACCGATGAGGTGTGGGGGTACACCTGGATGGGCAACACCCGCAGCCTCGACCAGCACGTGCGCCGCCTGCGCCGCCGCCTCGAGGAGGACCCCGGTGCACCGAACATCGAGACGGTGCGCGGTGTGGGCTATCGCATCGCGGTGGTGCGGCAGCGGTGACGCCGGGCGCCGGTTGATCGCTCCATCCCCCTACGATCGCACCGACACACCCGAAGGAGACCCATCGCATGACCCTGTCCGTCGGCGACGCCGCCCCCGATTTCAGCCTGTACGACATCGATCGTGAGCAGGTCTCGCTCGACGACCTCAAGGGCGGCAAGTCGATCGTCGTCTTCATCCCCTTCCCGTTCACCGGCACGTGCGAAGGCGAGGTGTGCACGATCCGCGACCGCATGAGCGAGCTGAACGACCTCGACGCCAGGGTGGTCGTGATCACCACCACGCCCCTGCCGTCGAACAAGGCCTGGGCGGACCGCAATGGCATCGAGTACCCGGTGCTGTCCGACTTCTGGCCGCACGGCGAGGTCACGAAGGCCTACGAGTCGTTCGACGACCGGGTCGGCGCCGCCAACCGCCGCTCCTTCGTGCTCGACGCCGACGGCGTGATCCAGGCGATCGTCGAGACCGAGAGCCGCTCCATCGCCCGCGAGTTCGACGAGTACGTGAAGGCGTTGCAGGCGATCTAGGGGTCCGGCTGGTTGCTGGTTGCTGGTCGCGGTCGCGGCGAGCGCAGCGAGCCCTACAACAGCACCCGCGCCGCCCACCCCACCGGATCCTCCAGCTCGAGGGCGGTGGGAAGCATCTCGGGGCCCTCCCACAAGCGCTCCGGGGCGTCGGCGCCCCAGCGGCGGGCGATCTCGGAGCAGAACACGGCGCCCTTCCCGTAGTCCGCCTGCCGCAACTCGAGGCCTATCAGGCTGCTGAGCATCTGCTCCGAGCCGGACGGCTCGGAGCGACGCTCGTCGAGGCTGCGGCGGATGCGGTCCGCCTCGGGGATGAGCCCGACGGCGGCGGTGTCGATCATGCGGTCGCCGTAGCCCTCGACCACGGCCATGAACGCCTGCATGCGGTCCACGGCGTCGGAGCCGCCCTCGTTCACGAAGAGCCCGGGGGCGCCGGCCGGGTCGTCGAGCATCCGCTGCAACTGCTCCGGGTCCTGCAGCAGGTCCATGCGCCCCATGAGCCCGTCGCGGTTGGGCTCGAGCCCCTCCACGAACTCGTGCACCAGCATCAGGAAGTGCTCGCGGGCCCACGGCAGGGACATCACGGCGTCGTGGCTCACCTCGTGCATCGCCACCCACAGCCGGGTCTGGCGGGCGTCGAGGCCGTGGTCGGTGGCGAACGACTCGACGTTGGCGACCACGAACACGGCGCCGCGGTCGTCGCCGGTGGGGATGCCGATGTCGAATTGCGCCAGCACCCGCTGGGCCATGAATCCGACGACCGTGCCCATCTGGAGGCCCATGAGGGCGGCACCGAGCGGGAGGGCGCCCCCGAGCGGGCCGGCGGCGGCGGCGCCGAGCCGCTCGGCGATCGGCTCGGCGAGGTACCCGAAGCCGTCCACCGTCTCCGACGCCCACGTGCGGGGGTCGAGGATCGTGACCTTGGCCGGCGCCACGTCGAGCGACGAGACGGCGGAGATCCGGAGGGCGGCGGCCCCGGCCAACTCCTCGTACTCCTCGGCGAGCCACGGCTCGATCGGATCGGCCTGACCGGCGACGCTCTCGGCGATCTCGCGGCCCAGCCGCCAGTTCACCGGCCCAGACGACTGGAGCAGCTCGGCGAGGCGCTCGAACAGGTTGTCGGTCATATGCCCTCCGGGCGCTCGAGGAGCTCGATCGGCAGGTCGCTGACCTCGCCGGCGCGCTCGATGGAGAATGTGACGGTGTCGCCGACCCGGTAGAGGCGGAGGGCGACGATGAGGCCCTCCATCGTGGTGACGCCGGTGCCGTCGAACGAGAGGATGAGGTCGCCCGGCTCGAGCCCGGCCGCCTCGGCGGCGCTGTCTTCGATGATGGTCCCGACGACCACGCCGGAGGGGGCGAGGGCGCCGTCGGCCTCGCGGGCGAAGAAGGTGTCCCCGGTGATGCCGAGGAAGGCATGGCGCGTGCTCCCGCCGGCGATGATGTCGTCGGTCACGCGGGTGACGAGCTCCACCGGGATGGCGAACCCGAGGCCCTCGGCGCCGACGTCGCTGACCCCGATGGCGGTGGTGATGCCGATGAGGCGGCCCTGCGTGTCCACGAGCGCACCTCCGCTCGAGCCCCGTGTGATCGGTGCGTCGGTCTGCAGCATGCCGAACAGCTCGAAGTCGGCTCCGGTGCGCACGCGGCGCTCGAGCGCCGACAGCACCCCGACGGTCACGCTCGGCCCGCCGCCGAGGCCGAGCGGGCTGCCGACGGCGATGGCGGTGTCGCCGATCGCCAGATCCGACGAGGCGCCGAGCGTGATCGGAGTCAGGCCGACCGCCTCGATCCCCAGCACCGCCAGGTCGGTGAGGGTGTCGGTGCCGAGCACCTCCGCGTCGTAGACGCGCCCGTCGAAGAACACGACCCGCACCTCCGCCGCTCCTTCGACGACGTGGGCGTTGGTGACGAGCAGCCCGGCGGTGTCGAGCACGACGCCCGAGCCACTCGACGACGCCACGAACGTCTCTCCGGCCCCCTCGCTCACCTCGACCGTGACGATGGCCGGGAGCACCGCCTGAGCGACGGCGGCAGCGGTCGAAGGGCTGTCCGCCGGGTCGACGATGCGGGTCTCCACGCGTTCCAGGATGGTGACGTGCGCAGCCGCCCCGCCGTCGCCGCCCAGCCAGATGAAGGCGAGGGCCGTGACCGCCGAGGCGACCGTGGCGGCCAGGGTGGCGATCAGCACCGTCCTCCAGGGACCGGGCCGCTGCGGCGGCGGCGGCCGGACCGGGTACGGGGCAGGGCGCCGCACCGGTCCGCTGCCCACCGGGTCGGCCAGCGGACCGCGCTCCTCGGGGTCGAAGGGGAAGGTCATGCCCGGTCGATGTTACGGAGGGGGGTGTCGTACGAAGCGACGGGCGCCGTCTGACATACTCGCGGCATGCCCGAGGACCTGATCGCCGTCTCGCCCCAGCCCATCGATCCCGCAGCCTTGGTGTCGCACGTGGCGGATCCCGGGGCGGGCGCGGTCGTGCTGTTCCTGGGCACGGTGCGGGACCACTCTCCGGGGCGGGAGGGGGTCACCCATCTCGAGTACGAGGCGTATGCGGGGCGCGTCGAGGAGGTCATCGCCGGGATCGTGGGCGAGGCACGGGCCCGCTGGCCCGTGGAGCGGGCCGCAGCCGCCCACCGCACCGGGGACCTCGCCGTCGGCGAGGTGTCGGTCGGGGTGGCGGTGGCCTGTGCCCATCGCTCGGACGCATTCGCCGCCGCCCGCTTCGTGATCGACGAGCTCAAGCGGCGTGCCCCCATCTGGAAGAAGGAGCACTGGCCGGGCGGTGCCGAATGGGTGCGCGAGGGGGGCGGCAGTCGAGAGTCATGAGTCGACAGCCCACAGCCAGGCGGGGTCTCGACCCTGGACTGCTGACTGCGGACCGGCGTGACGGCTAGCCTCCGGGCCGGACTCGGCAGGAGGCCCCGCAGGTGCTCGCGCTCAAGAACGTGGAGGTCGTCTACAGCGACGTCATCCTCGTGCTGCGCGGCATCTCCCTCGAGGTCCCCGACGGCCGGATCGTCGCCCTCCTCGGCGCCAACGGCGCCGGGAAGACCACCACGCTGCGGGCGATAAGCGGCCTGCTCGACGTCCACAACGGGGATCTCACCAAGGGCCAGATCCTTCTCGACGACGAGCGGATCGACCAGCTGTCCCCGGCCCGGCTCGTCAAGCGGGGCATCGGCCAGGCGCTCGAGGGGCGCCGGGTGCTCGCCGAGCTCACGGTGGAGGAGAACCTCCGGCTCGGCGCCCACACCCAGCCCCGCTCCAGGATCGACGACAACCTCGACCGGGTCTACACGCTCTTCCCCGACCTCGAGGAGCGGCCCCGGTTCACCGCCGGGTACCTGAGCGGAGGGCAGCAGCAGATGCTCGCCATCGGCCGCGCCCTCATGTCGAGCCCCCGGTTCCTCCTGCTCGACGAGCCCAGCCTCGGGCTCGCCCCGCTCCTCGTCCAGCAGATCCGCGACATCATCGTGGAGATCAACCAGCAGGGCACCGGTGTCCTGCTCGTCGAGCAGAACGCCACCATGGCCCTCTCCATCGCCCACCACGGCTACATCCTCGAGACGGGCAAGGTCGTGATGGACAAGCAGGCCGCCGAGCTGCTCGAGGACGAGGACGTCCGCGAGTTCTACCTCGGCCTCCACGCCGAGGGCGAGGCGAAGTCGTTCGCCGAGGTGAAGCACTACCGACGCAAGAAGCGGTGGCTGTCGTGAGGGCGCGCCTGCTGAACGAGATCCTGGCGGCGGGGGAGGGATCCGACCCCATCCTCGAGATCGACGACATCCATCTGTCCTTCGCCGGGGTCGTCGCCATCGACGGGGTGTCGATCACGGTGCACAACGGCGAGTTGTTCGCCATCATCGGCCCCAACGGCGCCGGCAAGACGTCGATCTTCAACTGCATCTCAGGCCTCTATCAGCCGGACCGGGGCTCGATCTCGTTCGAGGGCCGCGACCTGCTCGGGATGAAGCCCAACCGCATCGCCGACCTCGGGGTGGCGCGCACCTTCCAGAACATCGAGCTGTTCCCCCAGATGACGGTGCTCGACAACCTCATGCTGGGCCGCCACCAGCACGTCCGCTACGGGTCGGTGGCCGCCGTCCTGCGGGTGGGGCGGGCCGCCGCCGAGGAGGCACGCAACCGCGAGGTGGTCGAGGGGATCATCGAGTTCCTCGACATCCAGGCCCACCGCAAGTCCTACGTGGCGATGCTGCCCTACGGCATCCAGAAGCGGATCGAGCTGGGCCGGGCCCTCGCCATGGAGCCCAAGCTGCTGTTGCTCGACGAGCCCGCCGCCGGCATGAACCTCGAGGAGACCGAGGACATGGCCCGCTTCATCACCGACATCAAGCGCGAGCTCGGCATCGGCATCGTCCTCGTCGACCACGACATGCGGATGGTGATGGACGTCGCCGACACCGTGCTCGCCATCGACTTCGGGCGTCCCATCGCCGTCGGGACGCCCGCCGAGATCCAGAGGAACGACGACGTGATCCGCGCCTACCTGGGCCAGGAGCACGCGGTTGCAGAACCGGGAGGAGACGAATGACGACGACCGCCCCGACCCCGACCATCACCACCGTCACTCCGGCCAGCAAGGTCAGGGAGCGTGCCCGCACCACGCCCGAAGCGGTCGCCCTGCGGGTGAAGTCGGAGGGCATCTGGCGCGAGATCACGTGGGAGACGTACTGGGACCGGATCGAGACCTTCGCCCACGCCCTCATCGCCCACGGCGCCGAGGTGGGCGACCGTGTCGGGATCCACTCCGAGAACCGTCCCGAGTGGGTGTACACCGACATCGGGTCGATGGCGGCCCGAGCGGCGTGCATGGGCCTCTATCCGACCAACCCCACCGCCGAGGTGGAGTACCTGCTGAAGGACTCGGGCTGCCGCATCCTGGTGGTCGAGGACGAGGAACAGGCCGACAAGGTCCTCGCGATCCCGGCGGCCGACCTGCCCGCACTCGAGAAGATCGTCTACCTGGAGCACCGCGGTGTGGACACCAAGGACGACCCGCGCCTCATGTCGTGGGACGACTTCATGGCGACCGGGCACAGCCATCGCGCGGCGTTCCCCGACGCCCTGGAGCGCCGGATGGCGGAGGCGACGCCGGACGACCTCGCCTACCTCGTGTACACCTCCGGCACCACAGGCCCGCCCAAGGGGTCGATGCTCACGGTGCGCAACCTGCAATACGCCGGGAAGGTCCTGGCCGGCAGCGACGGGATCGTCAAGCCCCCGCCGGGCCCCGACGACCTGCTGGTGTCGTATCTCCCGCTGTGCCACATCTACGAGAAGCTGTTCACCGTGGTCTTCGGCACGTGGGTCGGGTCGCAGACCCACTTCGGCGAGTCCATCGACACCCTCGTCCCCGACATGCGGGACGTGAATCCGACGATCGTGCAGGGCGTGCCGCGTATCTGGGAGCGCATCCACGCCGCGATCCTCGTGCGTCTCGGGTCGGCCAGCCGCATGAAGCTCCTCAATGCCGCGGTGTGGCTGAAGGCGGCCGACCGGGTCGGCCGGACCCTGGCGCGGACCGGGGGCCGGCACACGCTCCTGAGCCGGGTGCTGCAGGGCTTGGGGAACATGTTCCTCTATCGGTCGCTCAAGGACCGGGTCGGCCTGCGGCGCTGCCGCTTCGGCGTGTCGGCGGCGGCGCCGATCGCCCCCGAGATCCTCCGCTTCTTCATGGGCATCGGCGTGCCCATCCACGAGGCATACGGCATGACCGAGAACACCGGCGTCGCCACCCGCAATCTGCCCGGGCGCATCAAGCTGGGGACGGTGGGGGAGGCCTACGAGGACAGCGACATCAGGCTCGACCCCGAGACCGGGGAGATCCTGTGCCGCCATGACGGGGTGTTCATCGGGTACTGGAACCAGCCCGAGGCCACGGCGGCCACCCTCGACGACGAGGGCTACCTCCACACCGGCGACGTGGGGGAGATGGTGGACGGGACCCACATCCGGATCGTGGACCGGCTGAAGGACATCATCATCACTTCGGGCGGCAAGAACGTGTCCCCGTCCGAGATCGAGAACACGCTCAAGACCTCGCCGTTCATCAAGGAGGCGATCATCGTGGGCGACCGCCGCAAGTTCCTGTCGGCGCTCATCGGCATCGACTTCGACGTCGTCAGCGAGTGGGCGCAGCGCAAGCGCATCCCCCACACCACCTATCGCGATCTCTCGGAGAAGCCCGAGGTCGTGGCACTGGTCCGGAAGGCGGTGGACGAGAGCAACGAGAAGTTCGCGAGGGTCGAACAGATCAAGAAGTTCACCCTCCTCACCAAGGAGCTCGACCACGAGGACGGTGAGCTCACCGCCACGCAGAAGGTCAAGCGGTCTGTGATCGAGAAGCGGTTCAGCGACGAGATCGAGTCGATGTATTCATGACCCAGCTCCTACAGGCGCTCGTGAACGGCCTCGCCCTGGCGGCCGTCTACGCCCTCATCGCGCTCGGCTTCGTGATCATCTACAAGTCGATGCAGGTGCTGAGCTTTGCCCAGCCCGGGCTGTTGCTGATCGGCGCCTACTGGGTGACGTACTTTGCCACGACCTGGGGGATGCCGTTCTGGCTGGCGCTGGTCGTGGCGGTGATCCTCTCCGCCCTCCTCGGCGTGGTGATCGAACGCGGCTTCCTGCGGCCCATGGTCGGGAAACCGATCTTCGCCGTGGCGATCATGACGATCGGCATCGACCTGGTGATACGGATCATCACGCTCGACCTCGTCGGCGTCGACGTGCTCCCGACCGGCGCCCCGTGGGGGCTGAAGGTGGTGGAGTTCGGCGGGCTCAACATCGCCCACCGCCAGATCGCAGCCGTCATCACCGCCGTCGCGCTGGTGGCGCTCCTGCTCGCCTTCTTCAAGTACTCCCGCTTCGGGCTGGCGATGCGCGCCACGGCGTTCGACCAGGAGGTCGCGCTCAGCCAGGGCGTCAACGTGTCGGCGGTGTTCGCCACGTCGTGGGCCATCGGCGCCGTGCTGGCGATGGCGGCGGGCATCTTCCTCGGCCCGGGCGGGGCGTTCGACCGGTCGATGGCGGTCTCGGCTCTCAAGGCACTGCCCGTCATCGTGGTCGGAGGCCTCGACTCGATCGCCGGCGCCCTCGCCGGCGCGCTCATCATCGCCATGGCCGAGATGCTGGCGGCCACCTATCAGCCGCAGTACGCCGAGTTCCTCGGCAAGAACTTCAGCCAGGTGGTGCCCTACCTGGTGATGTTCGTGGTGCTGTTGGTCAAGCCCTACGGGCTGTTCGGCACGAAGGAGGTCGAGCGCGTATGAGGCGGCGGCCCGGCCTCATCGCCGATTACCGCCAGGACGTGGCGATCTTCCGCACCAACGTCCAGCGCTTCTGGTTCGTGATCGCCCTCGTCGCCGTGGTGCTGCTCGGCCTCGGTGTGACGCTCCCGATCATCCCCGGGTTCGTCTCGTTCGGCCTGAAGGGCGACCTGCTCATCATCGGGATCACGGCGATGTTCGCCGCCGTGGGGGCGATCGGCCTCAACCTCGTGACCGGGTACGCCGGCCAGGTGTCGCTCGGCCACGCCTTCTTCATCGGGGTCGGCGCCTTCACCGCCGCCGCCCTCGGCGGCGCCCCCAAGCTGGTCGGCTCGGGCGACCTCATCGCCCACCAGTTGGACATGGCCATCTGGCTGCCGGCGGCCGGCCTCGTCGCCGCTGCGCTCGGGCTCATCGTGTCGCCCATCGCCTTCCGCCTCAAGGGCCTCTACCTGGCGTTCGTCACGATCGGGCTCCTGTTCGTCGGGGGACTGATCTTCCGGGAGTGGACCAGCCTGACCGGCGGGGTGGGCCTGGGCCGGGAGGCCGCCGTCCCGCGGCTCTTCGGATGGCAGATCGATCAGAACGGCGAGGTGCTGGGGGTGTTCCTCAGCGGCGACCAGCGGCTGTTCCTGTTCGCCTTCGTGGTGCTGCTCGCGATGGCGTTCGCCGCCAAGAACCTGGCCCGGTCCAAGATCGGCCGCGCCTGGTCGGCCGTGCGGGACCGCGACATCGCCGCCGAGATGATGGGGATCAACCTCTCCCGCTACAAGGCGATCGCGTTCGTCATCTCGTCGTTCTACGCCGGTGTGGCCGGGGCCCTGCTGTACACCGTGGTGGGCCGGCTCGAGCCGGGCGTCTTCTCGGATGCGCCCGGATTCGTGCTGTCGGTTCGTTTCGTGGCGATGATCCTCATCGGCGGCGTGGCCACCATCTCCGGCTCGATCATGGGGGCCTTCTTCATCTCGTTCCTGCCGCGCATCGTCAAGTGGATGGCCGGGTTCGCCATCTTCGGGTTCATCTCGGAGAGCCCGGCCGGCGGGTTCGTCACGCTCTCACAGTTCGAGGCGATCCTGTTCGGGCTGCTGATCGTCGGTTTTCTCATCTTCGAGCCGCTCGGTCTCTACGGCATCTGGTTGCGCGTGCGAAACTATTGGAAGGCCTGGCCGTTCAGTTACTGAACGGGCCGGTAGGGTGAGTGGTGCCCTCACGGGCGCTTCTTGCCATTGAACAACGAGGGAGGAACCGAATGAGAAAACGGTGGCTCACAGTGGTGAGCCTCGTAGCCGCCCTGTCGATGATCGCCGCCGCGTGCGGTGACGACGACAGCGGCGACACGACGACGGCGGCCCCGGGCACGACTGCTGCGCCCACCACCCAGGGCGAAGGCGATGTCGCCTTCGACGTGGGTGTGACGCCGGCCCCCTGCGGCGACGCCGTGAACGAGGGCAACGGGTGCATCTACCTGGGCGTGTTGAGTGACCTGAGCGACGGTCCGTTCGTCGCGCTCGCCGTGCCGCTGACCAACGCTCAGAGCGACTTCTGGGCCAAGGTCAACGCCGACGGCGGCCTCGACGGATTCGACGTCATCATCAGCGCCGAGAACACGTTCGACACCCACTACGACCCGGCTCTGACGGTCGAGGGGTTCGAGTCGATCAAGGATCGCGTCCTGATGCTCGCCCAGTCGCTGGGCACGCCGCAGACGCAGGCGGCGCTCCCCCGGTACGCCGAGGAGAACGTCGTCGCAGCCCCCGCCACGTGGTGGTCGGGCTGGGCGTTCACCGACCAGGACCAGGGCCTGATCCTCGAGTCGGGCGCCCCGTACTGCTTCGAGGCCATGAACGGCATGTCGTTCGTGAACGACATGCTGCAGCCCGGCGACGACTTCGTCTGGGCGCTGGTGCGCTTCGCCGGTGACTACGGCGGCGACTACGGCAACGGCGCCATCGCCGCAGCCGAGGCGCTCGGCCTGCCGGCCCCGGCGGCCGACATCGAGCAGCTGGAGTTCTCGAGGGGTGGGGACGCCAACGCAGCCATCGCCGAGCTGGCGCAACTGCAGCCCAACCTGATCGTCATCGTGACCGGACCGAACGAGATGGCCACCATCGTCGGTGGCGTCTTCCAGTCCGGGCATCAGGCGTTCAAGGTGCTGGGTGCGGGCCCGACCTGGAACGTCGGCCTCCTGGCCGTGCCGGACCTGGTCCCGCTGCTCCAGGCGGTCTACTACGTGACCGGGGCGACGGGGAACTGGGACTTCGACACCCAGGGCCACGCCGACATGCGAGCCGCCGCTGAGGCCAACGGGCGTGATCCCAACAACGCCTATCTGGCCGGGTGGTACTGGCAGTACCCGGTCCTGGCGCTGCTCCAGCAACTCGTCGCCGATGCAGACCTCACCAGGGGTCATGCGGTCGAGGTGGCCGGGAACCTGACCGGTGTGTCCTACGGCGGGATCCTTCCCGACCGGGACTACACCGGCACCGCACACGACCAGGCGGTCCGCTCGTCGCTGGTCTTCGGGGTCGACCCCGCAGCCAGTGACGGCCTCACGCCGTTCACCGACGCATTCACGTCGGAGCCGGTGACTGCCTACGACCTCAGCGAGCCCTGCGGATAGCCGCACGCTGAGACACGACAAGCGCAGAGGGGCGGCCCACACGGGTCGCCCCTCTGGCGTTGGCGGTAGTCCGTAGTCCGTAGTCCGTGGTCCGCAGTCGGCAGTCGGCAGTCGGCAGTCAGCAGTTGGCAGTCGGCGGTCGGCGGTCGGCGGTCGGCGGTCGGCGGTCGGCGGTCAGCAGTCGGCAGTCAGCAGTCAGCAGTCAGCAGTTCACGGTTGTCGACTGTCGACTGTGGACGGTGGACTGTCTGTGGACGGTGGACTGTGGACGGTGGACTGTCTGTGGACGGTGGACTGTGGACTGTGGACTGTCGACTGTGGACGGTGGACTGTGGACTGTCGGCTTCGGACTCGCATGCGTAGCATGCGCGCCGTGACCACACGCTCGCCCGTCATCTCGTCCGTCGTGGTGCCCCGCAGTGCGGCCACCACCGCCGGTCTCGTGGTGGGCTTCGCCCTGCTCACGGCCCTCATGGCGCAGATCGAGATCCCGCTGTGGTTCACCCCGGTGCCTATCACCGGCCAGACCTTCGCCGTGCTCCTCACCGGCGCCGCCCTCGGCTCCACCCTCGGCGCCTCGTCGCAGCTGCTGTACGTGGCCCTCGGGGCAGTGGGGCTGCCCTTCTACTCGGGCGGGGACGGTGGCTGGGAGGTCGTGACCGGCGCCACCGGCGGTTACCTCATCGGGTTCGTGGTGGCGGCGTACCTGGTGGGCCTGCTCGCCGAGCGCCGCCAGGACCGCACCGTCCTCACCGCCATCCCGGCGTTCCTGGCGGGCAGCGCCGTGATCTACCTCTTCGGCGTCGTGTGGCTCGCCCGCGAACTGGGTGTGTCCACCACCGAGGCCATGGAGTTGGGGATGACCCCCTTCGTCATCGGGGATCTGGTGAAGATCGTCCTCGCCGGGCTGTTGCTGCCAACCGCCTGGAGATTGACCGACTCGCGGCACGACGACTGAATCAGGGACTCGGGGACTCCGGTACTCGGGGACTCCGGGGCCAGATGCGGCATCGGTGCGGGTCCAATGTCACGGACTCGCCCCCATTGGTTCGCACCCCAATCGGGAACTCGTCAGTCGGGAGCGGTCGGCTGTGGCTGTAGCCGTCGCTGTGGCTGGGCTGTGGTTCTCGCCCCACCCTCGTATCGACGCTCAGCCTCAGCCCACGATCCCCCTCGGCATCCCCCGCCCCCCGCCGCGCTTCGCAGCAAAGGCATCGTCGAGGGCAGCGGGTGCGAACGCCCCCGCCGCCATCCCGTTGGCGTAGCGATAGAGCGCCGTCTGGAAGATCCCGCTCAGGGCGCTGATCACCATCGTGACCAGCAGGATCCAGGCAACGGCGGCGACGACCATGACGGCCCCGGCCACCTGTCCCATGGCGAAGCCGGCGAACACCAGCAGGACGGCGGGCAGAGCCGCCAGGAAGCCGAGCAGGCCGAACCCGACCTGTGCGGCGACGTTCTCGCCCCAGGTGCGCTTGAACATGCTGCCCGAGCGCTTGACGGCCTCCACCACCCCGACGTCCTCGATGACGAGCACCGGGAGGACGAGGAAGGTCACCAGCGACCACGCCAGCCCGGCGAGACCCGACACGATGCGGCCCAGGGTGCCGGCCCGCTCCTCGATGGCCTGGAGGATGATCGAGACGGTGGCCGATACGATCGCCCAGGGGAGGATGCGGTGCACCCGCGAGGCGGCGCCCGCCAGGGCGCTGCCGATCGTGGGGTCGCCCCCGTCCATCCGCTCGTCGGCGGCGTGCACCAGGGCGGCGTTGAAGAAGATGGTGATGAACGCCAGCACGAGGTAGGCGACGCCCATGAGCACGTACTCGCCGGTGCCGGCGTCTTCGAGCGCCCCGGCGTCGCCGCTCGAGATGATCGGGATGAGGAAGGTGGCCGCCACGGCGATCGTGGCGAGGAGCGAGAGGATCGGGAGCACCACGAGCTCCTTGTCCTGCTTGAGGACGGCCCACGAGGCCTTGGCGAGCTCGAACGTGCGGCTGATGCGTCCCATGCGCAGGAGTGTACGTCCCGCACGATCGAATTGACCCACCCCGCCGGTACGCTCCGGTGGAAGGCATGGATACGGGCACCATCGACACCCTCTCGGAGGAACATCCGGCCGAGCCGGCGCGCGGGCCGCGCTGGCCGTACGTGCTGGTCGCCACCTTCCTCGCCATCGGCCTGGTGGTCATGCTGCTGTGGCCGGTCAAGGTGCCCTACGTGGCGCTCTCGCCCGGACCCGTGGAGCGGGTGCCCGACCTCATCACCGTCGACGGCGCCGAGACCTATCCGCCCACCGGCGATCTCTACCTACTGACGGTCGGCCTGCGCGACGTCAACGTGTTCGAGTACATCGAGGCGCAGTTCGACGAGGAGGTCGACCTCGTCGACCGCGAGCGGGTCCGGCCCCGCGGCGTCTCCCAGGAGGAGCAGAAGCGCACCAATCTCGAGGCGATGGACGGCTCGATCGAGGCGGCCATGTTCGTGGCGCTGAGCCGCCTCGGGTACGACGTCGGGTTCGAGGGCGACGGCGTGGTGGTGCTCGACATCGTGGAGGGGAGCCCGTCCGACGGGGTCCTGGAGGAGGGCGACATCGTGTCGGAGGTGGAGGGCACGCCCGTCGAGATCACCGACGAGGCCGCCGCGATCATCCGGTCGTTCGAGATCGGGGACACGATCACGCTCTCGATCGTCCGCGACGACCGGCCGATGGACGTCGAGATCACGCTTGCCCCCCACCCCGACCTCGAGGGCGAGCCGATGGTGGGCGTGCTGCTCGACACCATCAACCTCACCCTCAGCGTCCCCATCGAGGTGGAGGTCGACAGCCGCAACATCGGCGGTCCCTCGGCCGGGATGATGTACGCCGTGTCGCTCATGGATCTACTGACACCCGAGGACCTGACCAAGGGGCATCGCATCGCCGGCACCGGCACGATCTCGTTCGACGAGACGGTCGGCGCCATCGGGGGGGTGCGCCAGAAGGTGTACGCCGCTCGCGCCGTCGGCGCCGAGATCGTGTTCGTGCCCGAGTCGAACTACGAGGACGCCCTGACGGCGGCCGGTGACGACATCCTGATCGTGCCCGTCACGACTCTGCAGGACGTCCTCGACTTCCTCGAAGCCCTCCAGCCCGTCCCCGAGGTCGTGGCCGCCGGATAGCGAGGCGCGCCCCGACGCCCCCGTCGGGCGGCCATTGGCGGGTTCGAAGCCGACCTCGGCATTACGCTCGCAGTATGACCGACCAGTCCTTCGGGCCCGATCGGCTCACGACGGACGATCTCCCCAGGGCGAGGCGGGGGTACGACCGCGGAGCCGTCGAGGCGCTGCTCACGGAGGCGGCGGCGGCGTGGGGCCGCCTCCGCGACGAGCACGACACGCTGACGGCCCGCATCGCCGCGTCGGGCGGCCTCGAGTACCTGCAGAAGGACCTGACGACGATCGGCGAGGAGGTCGCCCGCATCCTCGGCGACGCCCAGACCGCCGCCGAGGGGCTCCGTGACCGCACCGAGGCCGAGGTGGTGCGGCGCCGTGAGGAGTCCGAGGCCGGGGCGGCGGAACGCCTCGCCGAGGCCGAGGCGCAGGCCTTCGACATCAGGAAGTCGGCGTGGGAGGCCGGGGTGCGCCTGCTCGAGCAGGTGCGGGAGACGGTCGCCGCCCTCGTGGCGGACGCCCGCCAGGACGCCCTCACGATTCGGGCCGAGGCCGAGAAGGAGGGCCACCGCCGCATCGCCGGCGCTCGCAAGGACGGCGACGACATCATCCGCCAAGCCCGCTTCGAGGCCGACCGCATGATCCAGTCGGCGCGCGAGATCGCCGAGCAACTCGTGGCGCGGGCGCGCCGCGACGCCGACGCCGGGACCATCTCCTCGGCGGGGCTCACCGACGAGGTCCAGCGGCTGCGTGCCGAGCAATCCATCACGGGGGTGAAGGTCCTCGAGCCCGATCGCCCCGGGTCGCCGCCGTCACGGGTCGATCCCGCCGAGCCGCTGTCGTACGGCGAGCTCGATCCCGGCCAGCCCGGGCTGTCCGAGGCCCTCGCCGCCGAGGTTTCCCAGCTGCGGGTCGCCCCGCCCGACCCCGGGGCCCCCGACGAGCCCGAGGCGCCCGACGAGCCCGACGAGCCCGACGAGCCCGATCGCCCCGAGCCCGAGGGCGACAGGGGCGACGACGCGGTCGGGAGCCTCTTCGACCGCCTGCGCACAACCGCCGAGCAGGAACCGATCGTGGTCGACACCGCCGGCGATCCGCCGGCCCAGCCGGTGGGCGAGGACCCGCTCGAGCTGCGCGACCGTCTCGTGCTGCCGGTCCACAACCCGGCGGTCCGCGAGGTGAAGCGTCGCCTGGTGGACCTCCAGAACGAGGCCCTCGACGCCGCCCGCACCGGCGCCGACGAGGTGGTGCCGGTCTCCACCCTCGCCGGCGAGATGCACGCCGCCCTCGACGCCCCGATCCGCAAGGCGGCGACCGCCGGCAGCGATGCCGCCCGCCGGCTCGCCGGCGTCGACCGCCCGACCGAGGTCTCGGACAGGGCCGGTGCGCTGCTGCAGCAGATGGCGGCCGGGCTCGCCGCCGAGGTCGGTGCTGCCGCCGGTGAGGAGGACCCCGGCCAGGCCGTGGCCCGCGTGTTCCGCCGCTGGCGCAACGACGACGCCGAGCGCTGGTCCCGCACCGTGCTGTTCGCCGCCTATCACGACGCCCTGCTCGCCGCCCTCGCCGCCGGAGGGGTGGGCATGGTCGGCGGTGTGGCCACCAACCCCTCCTGCGAGGGGTGCGCAGCCGCTGCCGGGGTGGAATGGGCGCCCGGCGCCGGCCCGCCCGACGGCCTCGGCGTGCCGCCCGCCAACGCCCGATGCACCTGCACCGTCGCCCCTGCGGGCTGAGCCCCCGGCTCGGGCAGACTGCAGACAGTTCTGCGGTCACCCGTACAATGCGTGGCTCATGATCGAACGCGAGCCCAGCCCGATTCGCTTCGGGCGTCCCTCCGCCGCACGACGAGCCCTGTTCATCGGCATCGGCGTCCTCATCGTCCTCCTGCTGTCGCTGCGCGGCATCGCCACCTTCTGGACCGACTACCTGTGGTTCGACTCGGTCGGGTTCTCGTCGGTGTGGAAGACGCTGGTGCTGAGCCGGGTGCTGCTCGTGGTGATCGCCATCGCCGTCGCCTTCGTCCTGCTGTTCGCAAACCTGGTGCTCGCCGACCGTCTCTCCCCACGCCGCTCGCTGGTGGTGGGCAGCCCCGACGAGGAGCTGGTCGAGCGTTTCCAGCAGTGGGTCTCGCCCCGGGTGCTCCGGGTCCGCCTCCTCGTCGCCGGCTTCTTCGGCCTCCTCATCGGCCTCGGTGCGGGCGCATGGTGGGAGAACTGGCTGCTGTTCCAGAATCGCACCTCGTTCGGCGTCGAGGACCCGGTGTTCGGCAACGACATCGGGTTCTACGTCTTCCAGGTCCCGATCATGCGCGACCTGTTCGGATGGGCCTTCCAGTTCATCCTCATCACCACGCTGGTCGTGGCCGCCATCCACTACCTCAATGGCGGCATCCAGTTGCAGCGCAGCGGGGAGCGGGTCGCCGCCGGGGTGAAGGTGCACCTCTCGGTGCTCCTGGCGATCCTCGCCCTGCTCAAGGCGGCGGGGTACTGGCTCGACCGCTTCGACCTGCTGTACAGCACGCGCGGCGCAGTCTTCGGGGCCACCTACACCGACGTCAACGCCCAGCTCCCGGCGCTCAGCCTGCTCATCGGCATCTCGGTGATCGCCGCCGTGCTGCTGCTCGTGAACATCCGGATCCGGGGGTGGACGCTGCCCGCCGTGGCGGTGGGGGTCTGGCTGATCACCTCCGTGGCCCTCGGCGGCATCTGGCCCGCCGCCGTGCAGCGGTTCTCGGTGCAGCCCGACGAGATCAGCAAGGAGCTGCCGTTCATCACCCGCAACATCCAGGCCACACGCGAGGCGTACGGCCTCGACGGCGTGAGCGTGAACGACTTCGCCGCTGCGACCGAGCTCGACTCGGCGGACATCGTCGCCAACGCACCGACCATCGACAACGTGCGCCTGTGGGACCCCTCGGTGCTGCTCACCACCTACCGCCAGCTGCAGGAGCTGCGGCCGTTCTATCAATTCACGGACGTGGACGTCGACCGGTACGTCCTCGACGGCGAGCTGACCCAGGTCATGCTCGCCGCCCGCGAGCTCGATACCGGCAACCTGCCCGAGGGTGGGTGGGTGAACAACCACCTGGTGTACACCCACGGGTTCGGTTCGGTGGTGAGCCCTGCCAACACCGTCACCGTCGAGGGTCAGCCCGACTTCCTCGTCAAGGACATCGATCCGGACCGCGACTCCCCTGAGGCCGTCACCATCGACCAGGCCCGGATCTACTTCGGCGAGGCGATCGACCCGGATTCGTTCGTCATCGTGGACACCAAGGAGGCCGAGGTCGACTTCCCCGTGGAGGGGCAGGTCGGAACCGACGGTGCGGACTGCTCGCTCGAGCTGTGCTTCAACACGTACGACGGTGAGGGCGGCGTGGAGATCGGCGGATTCCTGCGCCGCGCCGCCTTCGCCCTGCGCTTCGCCGACGTCAACACCCTCATCTCGGGCCAGATCGACGGCGACAGCCGGGTCCTCATGGTGCGCAACCTGCGTCACCGCCTCACCAAGGCGGCCCCGTTCCTCTACCCGGACAACGACCCGTACGTGGTGATAGCCGACGGCCGCCTGGTGTGGGTGCAGGACATGTACACGATCACCGACCGGTACCCCTACAGCACGCCCGCCGACAGCGGGGACGCCACCGCCAGCAACATCCCCGCCGTGGGCCGGCTCTCCACCTCGTCGGGCCTGCCCAACGAGTTCAACTACATCCGCAACTCGGTCAAGGCGACCGTGGATGCCTACGACGGAACGATCACCTACTACGTGGTGGACGACGAGGACCCGATCATCCGGACCTACCGGGAGATCTTCCCCGCCCTGTTCACCCCCGGCTCGGAGATGCCTGCAGAGATCCTCGACAACCTCCGCTACCCGGAGGACCTGTTCCGGGTGCAGTCCGACGTCTACACCCGCTACCACGTCGACGATCCCCGGGTCTTCTTCAACAACGCCGACCCGTGGGAGATCGCCCGCGACCCCTCGACCACGGCGGGGGAGTCGACCCGCATCGGATTCTCGGCCGACAACCGTCCGATGGTCCCCTACTACCTGCTCATGGAGCTGCCCGGAGAGGACGACCTGTCGTACCTCATGCTGCAGCCGTTCACGGCGGCGACGCGACCCAACATGGTCTCGTTCCTCGTGGCGAAGAGCGATCCGGACGAGTACGGCCAGCTGGTCGACTTCGAGCTGCCGCGTGACTCGTTCGTCGACGGCCCCGGCCAGGTCGGCGCCCGCATCAACCAGAACCCCGAGATCTCACGCGAGTTCACGCTCATAGGTCAGCAGGGCTCCGAGGTGATCCAGGGCAACATGCTCGTGGTCCCGATCAAGGAGTCGATCCTCTACGTCCAGCCCATCTACGTCAGCGCCCGCCAGGAGGACACCGGCAGTGATGTGGCCGCCCTGCCCGAGTTCAAGAAGGTCGTCGTGGTGTTCGGTGACCGCATCGTGATGCGGGACACGCTCGCCGACGCGCTCAGCGCCGTGTTCGGTGACGCGCCTCCGCCGCCGGTGGACGACGGCGAGGAACCGCCCCCGGACGACGGCGAGCTGCCCC
>Ga0214472_10001513_pt1 | contig 25950 bp, 26 predicted proteins | sample RVTome_6_FD_207662 | JGI IMG/M metagenome (GOLD analysis project Ga0214472, IMG submission 207662) | Soil microbial communities from uranium-contaminated site in the Upper Colorado River Basin, Wyoming, United States - RVT140D175 | ecosystem: Environmental > Terrestrial > Soil > Contaminated >...
CCCCCTTGGCGGCTCAAGGCGCTTGGGGCCGCTGGGCGCTCTCGACGAGGCGGCCGAAGATTTCGGCACGAAGTCTCCGGCGTGCCTTCCCGTGTCACCAGCTTCCTTGCCGAGAATGGTACAGGGGCCGCTATGTCGGTAGCCTCCTCCGCGCCGTGAACTGAGGGTATGATGCCTTGCCGTCGCGCTCAGCCAAGTTCAACAGCCGGTGGGATAACTCCGCCGGAGATCCTTGACTGCTCATCTGGCCACTCGGTATCGTGATGGGACGGCTCGTCGGAGAGTACGTCTGACTGGCACGTGGCCGACTCTTGCCGAGACGGCACCCGCCGGTTAACGCGAGCCGCTCTCCGGCGCCGAGCGATCGACATCGCACCCGGCGTGGGGGAGGGGATCATGGACTTCGGGGTTGGCGTCGTTTCGGCGGTGGACTCGTGGAAGGTGGCCCAGCGGGCGGAGGCGCTCGGCTTCTCGCACGTGTGGTTCGCCGACACGCAGCTGATCTGCGCGGACGTCTTCGTCGCGATGGCGCTGGCGGCGGAGAAGACCTCGAGGATCCGCCTGGGCACGGGCGTGCTGGTGCCCACCAACCGGATCGCTCCGGTGGCGGCGGCGGCGATCGCGTCGCTTTCCCGGCTGGCCCCCGGCCGCATCGACGTCGGCGTCGGTACCGGCTACACGGCGCGCAATACCATGGGGCTGCCCGCCATGAAGATCGCCGACATGCGCGAGTACCTGCGCGTCGTGCGGGCGCTGCTCCGGAACGAGATGGTCGAGTGGGAGGCTGAGGGCGTCCGACGAAAGATCCGCTTCCTGAACCCCGAGGTCGGGCTCATCGACCTCCATGCGGCGGTGCCCCTGCACGTGTCGGCCTTCGGCCCGCGCGGGCGGGCCCTCGCCGCCGAGGTGGCCGATGGATGGATGATCTTCGTCGGGCGGGTGTCGAGCGGCGTGCGCGATGTCGGCGCCATGGTCGAGGCGTGCCGCGCGGCCGGGCGGGCGCCGGAGCGGTTGTACAAGACGGCGTTCACCATGGGTTGCGTGCTCGCCCCGGGTGAGCCTGGTGACAGTCCGCGCGCTCGCGCCCAGGCCGGCCCGTTCGCGCTGACCTTCTATCACTCGCTGATGGATGGCTCACTCACGATGCGGGTGCCGTCGGCCCTCCGGCAGGCTGTCGAGGAGTACCGGCGCATGTACGAAGCCTACGAACCGGCGGACGCGCGGTACCTGACGCTCCACCGTGGCCACTTCATGTTCGCCCGCCCCGACGAGGAGCGCTTCCTCGACGCCTCCATCCTGCGTGACATGACGTTCACCGGGACCGTGGCCGAGCTGCGCGAGCGTATCCGTACCCTCCGTGACGCGGGCTACCAGCAGTTCGCCGTGTTCGTGTCCCCGGGCCAGGAAGACGCGCTGGACGACTGGGCCCGCGTGATGGACGGCCTGTAGCGGGCCCGCCCCTGACTGTGACGCGTGCGAGCCCGAGTCGCTCGCGGCTCAAGGGTTCGCGCACAAGCGGATCGCCGTGGCCGTACTGGCAGAAGGCCGCGTGGTCGCTCCGTCTGGTGTCGGGCAAGAGCTTGCCGTTCCCGGGCACCGTCAACGCGACCGTCTTGAGATCCGGAACACGCTCCCTGGCTCCGCCTTCGACGGCAGCCACGAGAGCGGCTGACGCGGTATTGCCGGCGATCGCCAGAAAATCGCCCACCGTCGGCACGGCGACCGGCACGCCGGGCGGCGTCCGTTGGGAGCCTTCCGTCGCGAGGCTTCCCAGCAGGTCTTCCTCCTCGAGAGAGAACGCGATGAAGCGGACCTCTCGGCTCAGCGGGACGCGTGCCGATGACATTGCGATACGTGTCGCCCAGTGCCGTGAACGGATGGGTCGCGACCTCCAGGCCAAGAACCTTGAACTGTTCGGTGAGGTAGCCTTCAGCCTGCCCGAGTGCGGCTGGAGAGAAAGCCGGATGGCGTTCTCCGATCAGCGCACGCCGCCCGGCGGCTATTGATACCTGCATAGAGAAAAAAAGAGGGGCGTCGCGTCGAAGAACGAGCGCAAGAGCTCCGGGCGACGCTGGAGGCGCTGAACATGGCGAGTCGCGACGCGCGCCAAGTGGAGGGCGTCGGAGGCGGCGAAGTTCGCCAGGGGATTGCTCTTGAGATAGGCCCAGAGGATCTCGACCGGGTTGAGCTGGGGCGCGTACGGCGGCAACAGGGCGACGTGCCGGTGTCGACGATGCAGGTACGCCGTGACGACGTGGGCCCGGTGCCCGGGCAACCGGTCCCAGACGAGGACAAAGGCGCCGCGCAGGTGACGACTGAGCGCGCGGAGGAATGGGACCACCCACGCCGTGGTGACGTTCTCGTTGGCGCGCAGCGAGAAGTACAGCCCCGTGCGACGGCGGCGTGGCGACAGGGTCAGGGCGGCGATGATGGACACCTTGTCGCGAGCGCGGCCACGCTGATACAGGATCGGGGTCTGGCCGCGGGGCGCCCAACTGCGCCGCACGACCGGGGCGAGCAACAAGCCACTCTCGTCGATGAACACCAGGCTGGCGTTCAGGCGCCGGGCTTTTTTTTGATGCGGGACCAGTCTACCTTCACCCACCGCTGGATCGCGGCCTCGTCGCGCTCCCGGGCCCGGCGTTCAGGTGTCTGCGGGCTCCAACCGAGTGTGCGGAGCACCCGACCGATATGATCGACGTGGTACCGCACGCCGAACTCGCGGCGCACCATGTCGGCGACGCGGGGACACGTCCAGAGCGGCGTGCTGAACCCCGCCGCCTCGGCTCCGCGCAGCAAGACGCGCTCCAGCCGCGCGCGCCGGCGCGCATCCAACTTCGGGGGCCGGCCCGGCGCCGGCTTCGCACCCACCCCGGCCTTACCGGCGCGGTCGTGGCTGGCGCGCCAGCGACGCACCGACCGCCGATCCACGCCGACGTGCCGCGCCACCTCCACCGGGGCCATGCCGTGTTGCAGCAGGGCGATGGCGCGCAGTCGACGCCGCTCAAGCTTCTCGGGGCTTCCGGATGGGCGCATCGGTCTCCTCCCATCCGGAGCATAGGACATTACTTACGAAGGAGTCAATAAGTCACGCCTGCTGGGGCTCGGCCGCCGGCCACTGGCGCGCGGTCTTGTAACGCAGGTCCTCCCACCGCTCGGCGACGTCGCGCTTCAGGAGCGCCAGGTCGACGCCCTGGAAGCGGCGCTGCAGGCCCGTGAACTCCTCGAGCGGCGCCATGGCCGGCTCGTGAGTGATGCGATAGCGCCGTCCCCCCTCGATCTCGTAGAGCGGATGGAAGCCCGTCTCTACCGCGAAGCGCGCGACGCGGACCGCCAGGCGGGACTCGAAGCCCCAGTTCACGCAGGCCGTCACCAGATGAATGAGCTTGAAGCCCCGGTAGGTGAGGGCTTTCCGCACCTTCTGGTCGAGATCTCGCGGGAAGGCCGCCGAGGCCGTGGCCAGGTACGGCACCCGGTGCGCGGCGAGAATCTCCAGCAGGTCCTTGCGGTTGCGCGCCGCGGGAGGCGCCAGATTGAACGGCTGTGTCGATTTGGTGATGATGCCCCGCGGCGTGCCGCCCGACTGCTGGCCGCCCGTGTTCTGGTAGCCCTGGTTATCGTTCACGATGACGAGCACGTTGGCGTTCCGCTCGGCGATGCCGGACAGCCCCCCCAACCCGATGTCGAAGGCGCCGCCGTCTCCGGAGTAGGCCACCACCGTCTCGTCGGTGCGCCCGCGCAGCTCGAGGGCCTGGGACATGCCTTCGGCCTCGGCGAAGCCGGCCGCGTACACGGTGAAGATGATGGAGGCGTCGCACACCGTGAACTCGCCGGGGAAGTAGCTGCCGGCGCAGCTGGCGAGGAGGAAGTAATAGGCCTTGGGGCCGACGGCCTGCATCACCTGGCGCAGCATGCTGACCGCGCCACAGCCGGGGCAGGCCCCGTGCCCGCCGAAGTATCGCTGGTTGCTGAACGATCGGACGCCCAGCTCGGTCGCGGTCAGCTGCATTGCTCGGTCCTCCCGACGGCGTGAAGCCCCTCTTCGTCCAGGAAGTGGATCAGCCCCTGCTGCGCGGGGCCGGCGCCGGCGAGGTAGTCGATCAGCTCGCCCGTGGCCTCGGGCGTCAGGTCCAGCCCGCCCAGCCCCGTGATGCAGCCCAGCAGCACAATGTGGTCGACGAGGCCGCGGAGCGCCGCCGAGATCTCGCAGTGGAAGATGCCGCCCGCGCCGGTGGTGAGGTTCCGGTCCAGGACCGCGATCTTCTGGCCCGGCCGCAGGTGTCGGAGCATCTCGCCCACCGGGAGAGGCCGGATGCTGCAGAGCTTCAGCAGCCCGACCTTCTGGCCGCGCCGGCGCCGCCGCGCGACCTCCTCGCGCACCACGCCGCACGTCGCGCCGCTGGCGATCAGCACGAGCTCGGCGTCTTCCATCTCGTAGGGCTCGGTGAGCGTGCGGCGCCGCCCGAAGAGCACGTCGAAGCCCTTGGCCACCTCGAGGAATACGTCCTGGGACCCCACCAGGTCACGGTGCATCCGCTCCGAGAGCCGGAAATACTGCTGCGCGGTGGACACGACGCCGCCGAACGTCGCCGGGTGGCTCGAGTCGGGCAGGTCGGGCACCGCCAGCTCGCCGATGAAGCCGCGCACGGCCGCCTCGTCGGGGATCTGGATCTCCTCCTTCATGTGCGAGAGGTAGAAGCCGTCGCCGCAGACCATGGCGGGCAGGTACACGCGCTCGGCCACCCGCATCGCGAGCAGGATGAAGTCGAAGACGTCCTGGGCGGTCTCGCAGAAGAACTGCAGCCACCCGGTGTCGCGCATGAAGAGCGAGTCGTTCTGCTGCGGGCCCAGCGTCCACGCGGGCCCCCGGAGGGCGCGGTTGAAAACGCCCATCACCATCGGCAGCCGGTTGCCGGCCACCTCCCACATGACCTCGCTCATGAGCACGAGGCCTTGCGACGACGTGTAGATGGCGCAGCGCTCGCCCCCCCAGAAGACGCCCGTCGCCGAGGCGATGGCGTTGAACTCGGAGTCCGAGGGAATGACGCGCACACGCGCGCTGCGGGTCATCGTCTCCAGCACCTCGGTTTGTGGCGTGATGGGGAAGACGTACGCGATGCGCACGCCGGCCATCTCGTAGGCCAGTGACATGGCCTCGGCCCCGGTGACGATTACCCGCCGGCTCGAGGCGATCGCGGCGTGTTCTGGGATCGCCATGGCTAGGTCTCCTCCTCCGGGATCATGCTCATCGCGGACCGTGGACACTCCTGGACGCAGACCCCGCACCCCTTGCAGAAGTCGAGGTCGATCTCGAAGCCCCAGTCGCCGCGCTGCGCGATGGCCGCGTCGGGGCAGTACACGAAGCAGTTGCCGCACATGGTGCAGAACCCGCAGGTGAAGCAGCGGCGCGCCTCCGCCTGGGCTGCCGGCCCGCCGAGCGGCGCCGCGACCTCGGCGAAGCCCGCAAGCCGCGCGGGCAGGTCGGCGATCGGCGCGGCGGCCCGCGCCGATGGCTTGAAGTAGTCGAGGTTGATCTCCTGGAAGGCCACGACGTGCGCGCGCGGGGGCTCGGGCCGGCCGGCGACGAGCGCCAGATAGGAGGCGAAGGACAGCGCCCCGCGGGCGCCGACTGCGATACGGGGGGCGAGGCCCGCCGCATCGCGCCGCTGCAGGTGGACATCGATCCCGATCGCCGCGCGCTTTCCCGCGCCGAGCGCCTGCACGACGTTGTACGTCCCGCTGGCATCGCCCCCGGCGAAGACGCCGGGGAGCGCGGTCTCGCCCCATTCGCCCACAGCCACGCGCGCCCCATCCGCCAGGCTGTCGGGGAGGCCGTCGCGCGCAAGCTCCTGGCCGATCGCGTAGACGACCGTGTCCGCGTCGCGCTGCCGCGCCTCCGCCCGATCCACCTGGAACGTGACGGTGCCGGACCGATCACGCTGGAAGCCCGTCACGCGTGCCATCGCCACGCCGAGCGCGCCGTCCTGCGCGACGATTTCCAGCGGCGCCCAGCCGCTCTCGACGCGCACGCCCTCCTGGCTGGCCGCGGTCAGCTCGTCGGGATGCGCCGGCAGCTCGGAGGCGCCCTCCACGGCGCACATCACGACCTCGGCGGCGCCGAGCCGCCGGGCCACGCGCGCGGCGTCCACCGCGACATCGCCGCCGCCGATCACCAGCACCCGCCGCCCGAGGGGCCGCCGCGCGCCCTCGTTGACCTGCCGGAGCAGCTCGAGGCCCGACAGGACCCCCTGCCGGTCCGCGCCGGGGACGGAGAGACGCCGCGGCCGGGAAAGGCCCACGCCGAGGAACACGGCGCCGTGGTCTTCGCGCAGCCGCTCGAAGCTCATGGTGTCGCCGATGCGCACGCCGCAGCGGAAGGACACGCCCTGGGTCTCGAGCCGCGCGATCTCCCGGTCGAGCACGGGGCGGGGCAGCCGGTACTCGGGGATGCCGTAGCGCAGCGCCCCGCCGGGCTGGCTGCTCGCCTCGTACACCGTCACCGGGTAGCCGAGGCGACGCAGGTGATAGGCGCAGGCGAGCCCGGCCGGTCCGCTCCCGACCACGGCCACGCGGGTGTCATGCGCGATGCCAGCCGGTGGCGTCTCGTCCCCCGCGTGCTCGGCCGCGTAGCGTTCCAGCCGCGCGATGGACAGCGGCTCGTCGTACTGCGCGCGATTGCACGGCGCCTCGCAGGGGTGATAGCAGACCCGCCCCGTGATGGCCGGGAAGGGACTTTCTTCCAGAAAGACGCGGTGGGCGAGCTCCGGACGTCCCCGCGCGATGAGCATCAATGCCAGCGCGATGTCGTGGCCGGTCGGGCAGCCCTCACGGCAGGGCGAGGTCTTCGCGGCGTAGTCGTAGACAGGCCGCTCGTAACGCTGCGCGCCGGTCTTGTTCTCGGTGTGCGGCCGCCAGGAGCGATACCGGAGGGTCGTCTCGAAGGGGCTGGCCATGGTCGCTATGCCCTTTCCGCGCCCCGCCACGGCAGCGGGGCGACCGCGTCGTATCCTCGCTTGAGCCCGGTGAAGTTGCCCTGGACCCTGTCCTGGGACATGTCCCCGGTCACCTTGGCCACGCAGCTCTCGAGCGTGGCCAGCGGCAGAAGGCCCGTCACGTGCGCGAAGGCCCCCACCATCACCGGCCCCACGATGGGAACGCCGCCCCGGACCAGGCCACACTCCTTGGCGATCTGGCTGGCCGGGAGGGCCGCCACGGGGCGCCCGAGACGCGCCAGCTCGGCCGCCGTCTTCCGGCTGTTGAGGAGGAGGACCCCGCCCGCGCCGAGACAGTCGACCATGCCAGGGGCGGTCGCCAGCATCTTGGCGTCGAAGATCAGCATGAGATGCGGGTGGCGCACGAGGCTGCGGTCATCGATGGGCGTCGCCGCGCGCTTGAAGCGGATGTAGTACATGACGGGCGCGCCCATGCGCTCGCCGCCGTACAGCGGCTGGCCGTTAACGCGATAGCCAGCCGCCGACAAGGCATAGACGAGGAGATCGCCCGCCGTCTTGACCCCTTGTCCGCCCCGGCCATGGAGTGCCAGCTCCAGGTAGTCGCGCTCCTCTGCCATCGCGATCGTCCTCCTGGCAGGGCGAAGCCTGCGCCCGGCCGCAAGCCACTCCGAGATGCGGGACACGGGACCGAGGCCGGCCGGCAGCCGGCTCCGATACGCCTTGGCCCGATCCTGCGCTCGCAACGGGGGATGCGTCAAGGGCCGTGGACCCGGCCAGCGCCGCCGCCCTCAGGCGCACTGGCCAGGCATCCCTGTGGCTCAAGCCCGGCGGCCCTTGCGGCGCCGCCGGAAGGGCGGCATGCTGCCAAGGCATGGAGGAGATGGGAGCGGGAACGCCGTTCACCGGACCAGGAGACAATCCATGATCGAGCTGACGCGGGAACAAGAGACGATTCGACAGACGGTGAAGAGGATATGCCGCGAGAAGCTCGCCCCGAGAGCCGCGGAGATGGACAGGACCGGCGAGTTTCCCTGGGACATCCTCAGGGAATTCGCCACTGCGGGCATCACGCACATGTTCTTCCCGGTGGAGTATGGCGGCCTCGGCGAGGACCTCGTCACGAGCACCATGGTCGTCGAGGAGATCGCCCGGGTCAACGCGGCCACCGCACACACGTTCACCGGCATCGCCAATAGCCGGCTCCCGCTCCTGATCGCCGGGACCGACGAGCAGAAGGGGCGCTACATGCCGATGCTCACCCGCGAGGTGGCGGTCACGTGCCTGTCGATCACGGAGCCGAATGCGGGCTCCGATGTGGCCGGGATGGAGACGCGGGCCGTCAGGGACGGGGACAGCTACGTCTTGAACGGGCGCAAGTGCTTTGCGACGAACGGCTCGTTCGCCCTCCTGTACTTCATCTTCGCGGTGACCACGCCGGGGGCCGGGGCGCGGGGAATCTCGTGCTTCCTGGTAGAGCGGGGGACGCCGGGGCTCCGGCCCGGCCGGGTCGAGGACAAGGTAGGACTCAGGGCGTCCAACGTCTCCGAGCTGATCCTGGAGGACGTGCGCGTGCCTGCAACGAACCGGCTCGGGGGCGAGGGCGACGGGTTCAAGATCTGCATGCGGGCGCTTGACAAGGCCCGGCTCGATGCCGCGGCCCTGGGCGTGGGGCTCGCCCAGGGCGCCCTCGACTACGCGGTCGCGTACGCCAAGGGCCGGGTGCAGTTCAAGCAGCCCGTGGCCGAGTTCCAGGGGATGCAATTCCTATTCGCGGACATGGCGACGAGCGTGGCGGCCGCCCGCGCGCTCACCTACGAGACGGCGCGGAGGATGCAGGCCAATGACAGCTCCGCGGCGCACCTCTGCGCCATGGCGAAGCTTTGCGGCTCGGACATGGCCATGAAGGTCACCGTAGATGCCGTGCAGGCACTCGGCGGGTACGGCGTGCTCAAGGATCATCCGGTGGAGCGCATGATGCGGGACGCCAAGATCCTGCAGATCTTCGACGGAACGAACCAGATTCAGCGGATGATCATCGCGCGCGGCCTGCTCGGCGGGGCGGCGGGTGCGGCTCGCGCCGCAACTGGCGGACTGAATTTCAGCTGAGGGCTGTGTCCAGCCCGATACGCTTGACAGCTCATCGGCCTGACCTGATGAGTATCGTGACGACATGGCCCGCCGCCGTGTGCGTCTGACTAGCAGGTGGCCCACTCTTGCCGAGACGGCACGGGTCTTCAAGCTCTCCGCCGCTACGCAGCGAAGGCTCTCGCGCGAGGTGGCGAAGTACATGGAGAAGTACAAGGATTCACTCGCTGCCGCCAACGGTCGCGGTACCGCCGTGAAGCCGCAGCGGGGCGCCGCGCGTAAAGCTGTATATCGCCCGGCCCGCGTCAGCCACGCCCGCTGAGCCAGCCCACTCCCCCTCCCGAAGTCTTTCTGAACGTACCCTTCGACCTGGAGCTGGCGGTTGAGATGGGCCGGCATCAGAAGCACGAGTGGTTCGTGCTCGAGGCCAGGCCCCATCGCCAGCAGCGGTCGCTCAGCGATCTCAACGGCACTGATCCGCTCATCCTCGCCGCTCAGTTCAGGCAGGGCTGACGCCGGCATGGGGAGGAAGCTTGACGCGGGGGAATGTATCCTCCGTGCGACATTGACAAGGTGCGGGCGCGCGGCGAGACTTGGCCCGTGGACCCCGAGATGCGCGAGGCCTTCGACCGGTTGGGTACCGACCTGCGCGGAGAGATCCGGTCCTCCACCGGTGAGACGCGGGCCTATGTTGACGATCGGATCCGGGCCTCCACCGCCGAGACGCGCGCCTACATTGACGAGCGTGTCGAGACCTCCACTGTCGCGATGCGCGGCTACATGGACGAACGGTTCCGGACCTCCGCCATCGAGACGCGTACCTACATGGATGAACGGTTTCAGGCATCCACCGCCGAGATGCGCCGCTACTTCGATGTAGTTGGCGAGTCGCTTCGTGGCGACATCCGTGCTGTCGCCGAGCTCGTTGCGCTTTCGAACGAAGGTTCGAAGCGGCGAGATGAGGAGCAGGCGGCGCGGACCGACCGTCTCGAGGGGAGGGTTCTGAGGCTCCAGGTGCGCGTCACGAGCCCGAAAGACAACCGGAAGCCCCGCCGGCCGCGCCGACGGCGGTGACTCGCGTCGGCTCGACGCTTCGCGTCGGATTCATCGGCGCCGGTTTCTCGGCGCGCCTGCACGCAGAAGCCTATCACCAGGTCCGCGGGGTGGACGTGGCGCTCACGCGGGTCGCGGCCGCCCGGCCGGAGCGGGCCGCGCGATTCGCCGAGGAGTTCGGTGTCGGCGCGGTCGCGGTCAGCGCCGAGGAGGTGCTCGCCGCGCCCGACGTGGACCTGGTCGACCTTTGCGTGCCGACGTCGCTCCACGCGCCACTGGCCATCAAAGCCGCGCGGGCCGGCAAGCACGTGATCGTCGAGAAGCCGCTCACGGGCTGCTTCGCCCCGCCCTCCACCCCACGCAAGGAGATGCTCCGCCGCGCCTTGGCATCCGGCGACGAGATCATCGCCGCCTGCCGCGAGGCCGGTGTCCGGCTCTGCTACGCGGAGAACTGGGTCTACGCCCCGCCCATCCAGCGGGCGCGGCGCCTGCTCACCGCCGCGGGTGGCCCCATTCTTCGGATCGTCGGCGAGGAAAGCCATGGCGGGACGCATGCGCCCATCAACAAGCGCTGGGAGACGGGCGGCGGCGGCTCGCTCATCGGCAAGGGATGCCATCCGCTCGGCGCCGCGCTCTACCTGAAGGCCGACGAAGGGCGCCGGCTCCGCGGCCGGCCCGTGCGCCCGCGCGCCGTCATGGCCGAGACCGCCCAGCTCACGGAAACGGACGTATTCGCGGCGGCGGGGCGGCCCTTCCTTAATACTGTGGCCGGCGCGGACGTGGAAGACTGGGGGACGCTCCTCCTCACGTTCGACGACGGCACCGTGGCGCAGATCACCGGGGGCGACACTGTGCTGGGCGGCATCCGGAACCAGCTGGCCGTGTATGCGGCGCGCGCCGTCGTCTTGTGCAATATCAATCCGAACGACTCCGTGCAGGCCTATGCGCCGGATACGGCCGTGTTCGGCGACGAGTATCTCGTGGAGAAGCTCGAGACCAAGGCGGGCTGGAGCGCGCCCCAGCCCGACGAGGACTGGATGACCGGCTTCCCGCAGGAGATCCAGGACTTCGTGGAGGCCATCGCGCACGGCCGCGAGCCGCTCTCGGGCGCCGCGCTGGCCCGCGACGTGATCGCGGTGATCTACGGCGCCTACCTCTCCGCCGCAGAGGGGCGGCGCGTGGATTTGGCGCCGTACCTGGCACCGTGACATGGATGTATTCCCGCTGCGACATTGACAAGGCGCGGGGGCGCGGCGAGACTTGGCCCGTGGACCCCGAGCTTCGGGACGCTCTCAACCAGATGGTCGTGGATCTCCGCGGCGAGACCCGCGACGCACTCGACCGGTTTGCCGCGGACCTGCGCGGCGAGATTCAGACATCCGCTGCCAGCCTTCTCCAGCAGATGCGCGAGATGGAATCGGGGATGCGCCGCCACTTCGATGTGGTTGGAGAGTCGCTTCGGAGTGACATCCGTGCCGTCTCCGAGGGTATGGCCGCGTCCCGCGAGCAGACGGAGCGGCGGCTCGGTGAGCAGGCGGGGCGGACCGACGGTCTCGAAGCCAGGGTCCTGAGGCTCGAGGTGCGCGTCACTGATCTGGAAGACGATCGGAAGCCCCGCCGGCCGCGTCGCCGCCGGTAGCCCGGGAGGGGACAACACGATGCAGCTCGCCGACCCGACACGGCTTCAATCCAGCATCGACGCGGATCCCGAGTTCCGCATGGCCGCGCGCTACTGGAACGCCACGCTCAGCCTCGAATCACCCTCGCGCGCCCTTCGCATCGAGATCGCGGACGGCCGGGTCGCGAGCTGCCGCGAGAGCGCGCCCGGCCAGCCGGCCACGATCACCGTCGTCGCGCCGGACGACGGCTGGGCGCAGTTTCTCGCCGCGGTGCCGCGGCCATTCTACCAGGACCTGCTCGGGGGCTGCGTGCAGCATCACGGGTTCCAGGTGGCCGGAGACATGCTCTCGCTGAGCGCGTACTACCAGGCCGCCGCGCGGCTCTTCGCCGTGATGCGCGCGCTGGGCACCTCCACCGGGGAGGGACGCTGATGGCTCGCTTCGATGCTGCCACCGGCCGCTACGTGTACCTCACGATGGACGGGGTGGAGTACCGCGTCTACTTCGAGGAGGCGGGCGCCGGGATTCCGCTCCTGCTCCAGCACACCGCGGGCGCCGACGGCCGTCAGTGGCGCCACCTGCTCGAGGACGCCGACGTCGGCCGGCACTTCCGGATGATCGCGTACGACCTTCCGTACCACGCGAAGTCGGTGCCGCCGGCCGCCATCGAGTGGTGGACGGAGGAATACCGGCTGACACGGGACTTCTTCATGAAGGTGCCCGTCACGCTGGCCGCCGAGCTCGCGCTCGACCGCCCGGTGTTCATGGGCTGCTCGATCGGCGGCCACCTGGCCGCCGACCTCGCCTGCTACCATCCCGGCGTCTTCCGCGCGGCCATCAGCCTGGAAGGGTCCCTCTGCACGCCCGCCCGCCGCGACCTCTCGTTCCTCCACCATCCGCGCATCAGCAACGAGTACCGGGCCGGCCTGATGTACGGTATCACGGCGCCCCAGAGCCCCGAGGCCTCCCGCCGCGAGACCGCGTGGATTTACTCCCAGGGAGCGCCCGGGGTCTTCAAGGGCGACCTCCACTATTACAACGTCGATCACGACCTCACGGGACTCGCCGCCAGCATCGACACCACGAAGACACCGCTCTACGTCCTCACCGGCGAGTACGACTGGTCGAGCACGCCGGCGATGGGCCAGGCGCTGGCGGCAGCGGTACCCGGCGCGACCTTCCGCGCCATGCCCGGTCTCGGGCACTTCCCCATGTGCGAGAACCCCGCCCGCTTCCGCGAGTACATCCTGCCCGTGCTCGAGGAGATCCGGACTCGCTTTTCGGACTGACGGGCGCGGGCACTAGACGCGAAGGGGATCCAGGCGGCCCGCCAGGACGAGGAGGCTCTCGAAAAGGTAGTAGCTTCCCACGATGAACTCGCAGCGGTTCGCGCGATCGTGCGGCCGCGCGTCTGCGCGCTTGTTGAAGCACGCTTCGGTGAGGACGCCCGGTATGCGCCGGTCACCGGAGTGCGTCGGCGTCAGATAGCGCTCGACGAGCGCCCGCGCGGTCGCTTCCGCCGCCTCGCGGTAGCGCAGGCGCTCCGCCTCCGACGGCGCGACGCGGGCGAGCTTGAGGAGAGCCGAGAGCACGATCGAGGTGGCGGCGGTGTCGCGCTCGGTATTCGGGATGGCGGGATCATCGAAATCCCAGAAGGCCACGCGGTCGGCCGGAACATGGGCGAGCCACCAGTCGGCGCCACGCACGGCCGCCGCCATCCACGCCTCTCGCCGCCGGTCGGCCAGCCAGCTCTGCGTCGAGAACAGCATGCCCCACGCCTGCGCCCGGCCCCACGTGCTCGTGTCGCTCGAGCCCTTGTGCGTGTAGTGGCGGACAAGCCGCCCCGTGGCCGCGTCGAGCGAGCTGGACTGGATGAACGATCCATCGGGCCGGAGGTGGAGATGGATGATCGTCTCTGCATGGTTCACCGCGACCTCGCGGATCCCGGTGTCACCCGTCGCGCCGGCCGCCCAGAACAGCAACGGCGCCGCCTGCAGGCTGTCGATGCTCGTCTCGGTGTTCCCGATGTGCCCACCCTCTTCGGCCTGCGTGCCCAGCGGGACGAGCTTGAGCGCCGGCGAGTAGAGGCGCCGCGCCAGGTGTCGTGCCGTCTCGATCGCGATCTCCCGCGGCCCCGGCGCCTTGTGGAGGATCGCGCCGAGCGCGGCCCCGTAGTACGCGGGAAACGACTTGAACACCGTTTCCGCGGCGATCCTCGGACGCAGCCACTCGGCGAGCGGCGCCGCCCAGGCGGCGTAGCGCGCGTCGCCCGTCGCCGCGAGCCAGAGCATGCCGATCCAATAGCCCCCGGTCCAGTCGCCGTCGGGCGTCGTGGTCCATCGGCCCGTCTCCGGGTCGGCCCAGTGGGGGAAGCCTTCCTTCACTTGGCCCACGGTGTCCTGTACGCGCGCGAGCATCCGTTCGATCGCCTGGCTCCACAAGTCATGGGTCGTCATCGGGTTACGCCTCGTAGTCCAGAGGTTCCGGAAGGAGGTGTTGTGGTGAGATTCGAGCCGCGCACCCGCCCATTCTAGCGCGTATGGCGCCGACCATGTAAGATCGGCGCCACCCGGAGAGATCATGGACCTCAAGCTCAACGAGAAGGTCGTGCAGATGAACACGGTGTTCGACGCCTTCATGGCCACCGCGAAGGCCGCGCCCGACCACGTCTTCCTCTGCGTGCCGCCCTCGCCCGACCGGGCCTATCATGCGGCCGGCGTCGAGTACACCTACGCGCAGGTCCGCGCCGAGGCGCTGGCGCTGCGCGAGCGCTACGCGGCCGCCGGGTACGGCCACGGCCATCGCGTCGGCCTCCTGTTCGAGAACCGGCCGGAGTTCTTCTTCCATTATCTGGCCCTGAATGCCCTCGGCGCCGGCGTGGTCCCCATCAATCCCGACTATCGGCACGACGAGCTCCTCTATCAGATGGACCATTCCGGGGTGGAGCTGGCGGTGACGATCCCGGCCCGCGTGGGCGCCCTCGAAGCGGTGGCGCGCGAGCGTGCGAAGCCCCTGCCGGTGATCAACGCCGAGGCGCTGCCCGCCGCGCTCCCCGGCGCGGAACCGGCGCCGCGCGAGGGCGCGCCCGGGCTCGACACCGAGTGCGCCCTCCTCTATACCTCCGGCACTACCGGTCGGCCCAAGGGCTGCATCCTCACCAACCGCTATTACCTCTACGCGGGGGCCTGGTACCGCGACCTGGGCGGGCGGGTCGTCATCGAGCGCGGGCGCGAGCGCTTCATGAATCCGCTGCCGCTCTTCCACATGAACTGCATGGCGGTGACGGCCACGTGTGCGATCCTCACGGCCAACTGCCTCATCCTGCCCGAGCGCTTCAGCCCCCGCCGCTGGTGGCCCGACGTGGCCGCCTCCCGCGCGACCATCATCCACTACCTGGGCGTGATGCCCCCGCTCCTCCTGAATCAGGAGGCCGCGCCCGAGGAATGCCGCCATCGCATCAAGTTCGGTCTCGGTGCCGGCGTCGAGCCCCAGCTCCACGAGCCCTTCGAGGCGCGCTTCGGCTTCCCGCTCGTCGAGGTGTGGGGCATGACCGAGACCGGCCGCATCTTCGCCGATCGCTTCGACCCGCGGGAGATCCGCACGCGCGCGTTCGGCCGGCCCCACGGCGGGTTGGAGGTGCGCGTCGTCGACGAGCAGGACCGGGAGCTGCCCGCGGACACCCAGGGCGAACTGCTGGTGCGCTGGGGCGGACCGGAAGGCCCTCGGCACGGCTTCTTCGCGGGCTATCTGAAGAACGCGGAGGCCACCGAAGAGGCGTGGCGCGGAGGCTGGTTCCACACGGGCGATGTGGTGCGCCAGGACGCGAGCGGCATGCTCTGCTTCGTTGACCGCAAGAAGAACATCATCCGCCGCTCCGGCGAGAACATCGCGGCTGCGGAGGTGGAGGCCTGTCTCCAGGCCCACCAGGCCGTGGCCCAGGTGGCGGTGCTCGCCGTGCCCGACGAGATCCGCGAGGAGGAGGTCATGGCCTGCATCGTGCCCATGCCGGACGCGCTGGCCGACGCGCGGCTGGCGGGCGAGCTCGCCGACTGGTGTCTGGGCCGGCTCGCCTACTTCAAGGCCCCGGGCTGGATCCTCTTCATCGACGGCCTGCCCACCACCGGCACCCAGAAAGTGCAGAAGACCCAGATCTTCCCTCCGGGCGAGGACCCGCGGCGGCGCCCCGGCTGCATCGATCTCCGCGCGCGCAAGAAGCGCGGCTGACGCCCGGTCATTCAGACGATCGGCCAGCGCGAGCGGGGGAACGTGATGCCGGTCCTGGCCTGGAGCCGCTCGCCGATCTCCTGCACCTTGCCGAAGAGCCGGACCTCGTCGACGAACGACTGGCGGTGGTCCTCCACGACGACGCGACCGTCCACGACGACCGTGTGCACGCTGCGCCCGTCGGCGTTGTAGACGAGGTTGTTGACGGGGTTGAAGAGCGCCTGCCACTCCGGCCGCTCGGTGTCGAACAGCACCAGGTCCGCGCGCTTGCCGGGCTCGATGGAGCCCTGCTGGTCGCCCACGCCGAGAGCCTGCGCGCCGAGCACCGTGGCCATCTCGAGCGCGGACTCAGCGGGAATCTGGCGCGTGTCCTGGCGGGCGTCCTTGTATTGAATCGCCGCCATGTTCATTGTCCGGACCATGTCGAGGTGGTTGGAGTTGTTCGGCGAGTCGCAGCCGAGGGCCACGTTGACACCCTTCGCCAGCAGCTCCGGCATCCGGCCATGCTCGGGCACGCCGCGACCGCTCTTGGCGGCGGTGACGGGGCACATCACCACGCCGGTCCGCGTGCGGGCCAGGCAGTCGATCTCGGCGTCGTCAATGCCGAGCACGTGCGCGAGCAGCACGTTTGGCCCGAGGACGCCGAGGGATTCGAGGTATTCGGTCGGTCGCTGGCCATGGCGGGCGGCGAAGTCCTGGCGCGCCTTGGGCCCGCTGTTGTGGTGGAGCGTCAGCGCCGTGCCGTGTTCGTCCGCGACGCGCTTGAGCGCCCGAAGCAGCTCGGCGCTGCAGGTCTCCGCGGAGAACGGCATGGCCCAGGCCCGCACGCGGCCGTGCAGGCGCCCGTGCCATTTCTCGAGGAACGATGCCGTCCGGGCGACGGCCTCGTGGGTCGCGTAGCGCGGCAGCTTGAACGGGGCGTCCCCGTCGGTGACGCACTCGCCCAGCATCACCCGGATGCCGGAGTCCTCGTAGGCCTGGAGACACGCGTCGGGGAACTTCGTGCTGCCCGGATCCACGAAGCATACCGTGCCGTTCTTCAGCAGCTCGACGATGCCGAGCAGTGTCGTGTGGTACTCCTCTTCCTCGGTCATGGCGCCCTGCAGGGCGAACACGTGGACGAGCGGGCTCGCGAGCTCATCGGGGAAGATACCGCGCACGGCGTGGGCGTAGCTGATGTGCATGTGGCCGTTGACGAAGCCAGGCGTGATGAGCCGGCGCCTGGCGTCGATCACGCGGTCGGCGCGGAGCGTGGCGAGCTCGGCCGCCTTGGCGACACGGCTGATCCGGCCGTCCTCCACGAGGATCGAGGCATCGCGGATGATCCGGCGCTGGCCGTCGAGCGTCAGGACGTACTGTGCGTTCTCGATCTTCAGGGTGCGCTCGAGCATGAGCGTGACCTCCATCTGTCAATTGAGCAGTCGAGCGAGCCGGCTTGCAATTCTAGCACCGTCCTTGACCGCTCCCGTCCGCCAGACTAAGCTCTCGGCACCTCAAGCAGGGAACACGCCACGGAGGAGGCCTGCATGACGCAAGGAGAACAACGCGCGGACGGCGCCTGGATCGGCCGGCCGCTGAAGCGACGGGAAGACCATCGCCTGCTCGTGGGGGCTGGGCGCTATGTGGACGACATCTGCCCGCCCGGCTGCGCCTACGTGGTGCTGCTCCGCTCGCCCCACGCCCACGCGCGGGTAACCGGGCTTGACGTCGAGCCCGCGCGGCGCGCCCGCGGCGTCCTGACCGTCGTGACGGGGCCCGACGTCAGCCACCTGGCGCCGATGCCGGTCAACCGCATCATGCCGGACATGCGGGTGCCGCCGCATCCGATCATCGCCGACGGGCGCGTCCACACCGCCGGCACGCCCGTGGCCGCCGTGGTGGCGGACAGCGTCTACGCCGCGCGCGACGCTGCCGAACTGATCGAGGTCACGTACGAGCCGCTCCCGGCGCTGCCCGAGCCGGAGGGCGCGGTGAGCGAGGGAGCGATCACGCTCTACCCCGAGATCGCCGGGAACCGGTCCTTCAGTCGCACGCTGCGCGAGGGTGACGCCGCGCGGGCTGTCGCCGGCGCGGCGCGCGTCGTCTCGCTCCGCGTGGCCCAGCAGCGGCTGTCAGCCGTGGCGATGGAGCCGCGCTCCGTGCTCGCCACCTTCGATGCGTCCACTGAGGAGCTGACGCTCTGGACGTCGTGCCAGGCGCCTTTCCGGGTTCGAGCCGAGGTGGCGCGGCTCCTGGATCTGCCGGAGTCGCGGGTGCGGGTGATCGCTCCCGACGTGGGCGGCGGCTTCGGCGTCAAGACCGGTCCGTACCGCGAGGAAGTGCTGCTCGGGTGGCTGGCCCGCCGGCTTGCCCGGCCCGTCAAGTGGATCGCAACGCGGGGCGAGGACCAGATCACCACGAATCACGCGCGCGGCTCCGTCTGCGAGGGCGAGCTGGCCGTGGACGCCGAGGGGCATATCTCCGCGCTCCGCGCGCGCATCACGGCGCCGCTGGGCGCCGCGCTGATGAACGGCGCCCCCGGCTCGCCGTGGAACCACGCGCGTCTCTTGCCCGGCTGCTATGTCGTGCCGGCCTGCGACATCACCGTCACCGGCGCGCTGACCACGACGACGCCCGTCTCCGCCTACCGCGGCGCCGGCCGGCCCGAGGCCTGCTTCGTCATCGAGCGGTTGATGGACACGGCCGCGCGCGCGCTCGGACTCGATCCCGCGGAGATCCGCCGGCGCAACTTCATCCCGGCCGAGAGCTTCCCGTTCCGGACGGCGACGGGGCAGGTCTACGACTCGGGCAACTACCAGCTGGCTCTCGACCGCGCGCTCACCGCCGCGGACTACACGGGGCTGCGGCGTGAGCAGGCCGCGCGCCGGGAGCGCGGGGAGATCGTCGGGATCGGCCTCTGCTCCTATGTCGAGCCCTGCGCGCTCGGCTGGGAGAGCGGCAGCATCAAGGTCGAGCGGTCGGGGCGGGTGACGGTGATTACCGGCTCGAGCGCCCACGGGCAGGGGCACGAGACGACGTTTGCCCAGATCGTGGCGGACCACCTGGGCGTCACGCCGGACGACGTGGTCGTGGTCCACGGCGACACGCGCTCGGGGCCCGAGGGCTTCGGCACCTTTGGCAGCCGGAGCGTCGCGCTCGGCGGCAGCGCGCTCCAGCGCGTCGCCGTGGACGTGCGCGAGAAGGGCCGTCGCATCGCGGCCCGGCTTCTCGAGGCCGCCGTGCCCGACGTCATCGGCGTCAGCGGCGGCTTCCAGGTCACCGGCGTGCCGCAGCGGCGAGTGATGTGGCGCGAGGTGGCGGCCTCGGCCTACGCGGGCGGCCACGCCCTGCCACCCGGCGACACGCCGGGCCTCGAGGCCACCACGTACTTTCAGCCCGACACGGAAGTCTGGACCTTCGGCGCGATCGTGTGCGCGATCCGGATCGAGGCGGAGACCGGCCGGCTTGTCATCGAGCGGTTGGTGTGGGTGGACGACGCCGGCACCGTGATCAACCCGCTCCTCGCCGAGGGCCAGCTCCACGGCAGCCTCGCCCAGGGCCTGGGCCAGGCGCTCGTCGAGGCGATCGTCTACGACGGCGACGGTCAGCTCCTGACCGGCACGCTGATGGAGTACGCGATTCCGCGCGCCGACGAGGTGCCCCACGTCCTGATCGAAAAGACCTGCACGCCGTCGCCGCGCAATCCGCTCGGCGCCAAGGGAGTGGGCGAGGCCGGCTGCATCGGCATCCCGCCGGCCGTCGTCAACGCCGCGGTCGACGCGCTGTCGCCGCTGGGCATCACCCACCTCGACATGCCGCTTACGCCCGCGCGGCTCTGGACGGCGCTCCGCGAGGCGAAACTCGAGCGGTAGGCGGCGAGGACGGCCTGGGCCATCTCGCGCGTCTTGGCCGTGCCGCCCTGGTCGGCCGTGAGCGTCTTGCCGTCGCGGTAGACGCGTCCCACGGCGGCGCCGGGACGCTGCGCTTCGGCGCCCATACTGCCCGCATTTGGGCCGGTGCGTGCGGCGCCCTTGGGCGTGATAACCTTAATAAAATAAGGCGAAAATATGGCGAAGCGCCCTTCAACATCTGGGCCCGCAAAGGGGTGAATTCCCCCCTAGAAGTCGGGAATTGGGGGCAGTTTGTCGCCGGTCGGGCGAGGGTCGGCTCGGGCAGAACGCCGGGGCAAGCCCTTCCAGGATCGCGGCGTCGTTGTATAACCATCTGATCTGTATTGTGTAATTCCATGACCCCAGCATGGCACTGCTCCTGCACTTCCGTAGGCCGAGTCGAGGTGGATGCCCCGGGCTCAGTGGGGAGCCGGACGGGGCGGGCGGAGAAAAGGGCCCATAACAAGAGAGAGAGGGAAGAGGACATGAAGAAGCTCTTCGCAGCGGTACTCAGCGTGGCGGTGGCCCTGTCGTTGTCGCCCGCCATGGGCACGGCGCAGACCAATTGCCCGGCCGAAGTGGCCCAGGCGAAGGCCATGCTGAGCAAGAAGACGAAGGTGGCGTCGGTCAAGCCCGGCGACATCCAGGCTCCGCGGTCCCTGGCCGGCGCGCGTTCCAACGAGAACGTGCAGGCCCCGCGCGGCAACCAGGATGTCCAGGCCCCTCGTGGCAACCAGAACGTCCAGGCTCCGCGGTCCCTGGCCGGCGCGCGTTCGAACGAGAACGTGCAAGCCCCGCGTGGAAACCAGGATGTCCAGGCCCCTCGTGGTAACCAGAGCGTCCAGGCGCCCCGCGGCAACCAGGACGTGCAGGCTCCGCGCGGCAACCAGGATGTCCAGGCGCCCCGCGGCAACCAGGATGTCCAGGCCCCTCGCGGCAACCAGAGCGTCCAGGCGCCCCGCGGCAACCAGGACGTGCAGGCTCCGCGCGGCAACCAGAGCGTCCAGGCGCCCCGCGGCAACCAAGACGTGCAGGCTCCTCGCGCAGCTGCCGGGTCCACCACTACGGCCAAGGCTCCTCGCGCTGACATGACGAAGGCGGTCTCGCTGGTGAAGGAGGCCGAGGCCGCGTGCAAGTCCGGCAACATGACGCTGGCCTCCGACAAGGCGAAGGCCGCGCTGGCGATCCTGAAGTAACAGCAGCCCAGACGTCGAACCGCCGAGGCCCCGGAGAGAACATCTCCGGGGCCTCTTCTTGTTCCCGGGGATCCTGCTACACTAAGCAATCATGAGCGGCGACGCCCCGAAGAGCGCGTACGAGCTGGCGATGGAGCGGCTCCGGCGGAAGGACAAGGAGGCCAGCGTCGAGGAACACCCGCTCACCGCCAAGCAGAAGGCCGCCATCGCCGAGGCCCGCCAGTTCCACCAGGCAAAGGCCGCCGAGCGCGAGATCCTCCATCAGGCCGCGCTGGCCGCCGCCCGGACCCACGAAGAGGTCGACAAGCTGAACGAGGAGCTGCGGCGTGACCAGGAGCGGCTCGCGGGCGATCGCGACCGCAAGATCGCCGAGATCAGGGGAGATAGGCCTGCTTAAGATCTCCGTCATGCCGCTCTCACAGGCCTCTTACGTTCACCGTGTAGCCTCCTTGACAGGAGGCGCTATGCCGGCATTCCTGATCTCGTTGATGACTGCGGTGCTGCTGGTGGCCTCCCCGGGCCCGGCCCGTTCCGCCTCGTCAGCAGACGAGAAACTTCCGACCGACCCCACGCTCGTCACGGGCACCCTGCCCAACGGGCTCAGCTACATCATCCGCCAGCACAAGAACCCCGAGGGGCGCGTGGGCATCTGGCTCCACGTCGCCTCGGGCTCGCTCAATGAAACAGAGGCGCAGCGGGGCCTCGCCCACTATCTCGAGCACATGGCGTTCAACGGCACCGCCAACTTTCCGCCGGGCTCGGTCGTCCCCTTCTTCCAGTCGCTGGGCATGGCCTTCGGACGCGACCAGAACGCGTTCACCGGCTTCGACCAGACCACCTACACGCTGACGCTTCCGGGCGGGGGACGCGACCTCGTCGAGAAGGGGATGTTGTACATGGCGGACATCGCCATGCGCATGAGCCTTGAGCCCGCCGAGATCGACAGCGAGCGCCGCATCATCCTCGAGGAGAAGCGCGCGCGCTCGGGGGCCCGCCAGCGGGTGCAGGACCAGTTCTTCGAGCGGCTGGCCCCCGAGTCCACGCTTGGGCGGCGTCTGCCCATCGGTATCGAGCAGACGATCAAGTCGGTGACGCGGGCGGATTTCCAGGACTACTACTCGCGCTGGTACGTGCCGAGCAACATGACGGTCATCGTGGTGGGCGACACGGACCCCGCCATGGTCGCCGAGGTCATCGCGCAGCAGTTCGGCGGCGGCCCCGCGGTGCCGAAACCGGCGCCTCGCGATGCGGGGGTCAAGCCGACGACGCGGCCGCGCGCCATCGTGGTCACCGACCCCGAGCTGACCCGGGCTGAAGTCTCGATCGTGAGGCTCGAGCCGCCGCGGGGCCCGGTGACGACGGTCGGCCGGGTGCGCCGTGAGCTGGTCGAGCGTATCGGCATGTGGGCGTTCGACCGCCGGATGAGCGCGGAGATCGCCGCAGGCCGCGTCTCGTTCCTCGGGGCGGACGCGTCGATGCAGGAGTGGCCCGGCACGCTGCGGCTGATCACCCTCGGAGCTTCGGGCCTGCCGGGGACCTGGCGGGCCATGCTGAAGGACCTCGGGATCTCTCTCCAGCGCGCCCGGCGCCACGGCTTCACCGAGCGCGAGGTGCAGGACGCGCGCGTGGCGCTCCTGGCCGATGCGGAAGAGGGCGTGCGGCGGGAGGCGACGCGCCCGGCGCGGGAGGTGCTGCGCCAGCTCAACGGGGATGTGACCCGAGGGCGCCGGCCGATGTCGGCCGCCCAGACGGTCGCGCTCCTCCAGCGCCTGCTGCCCGGCATCACGGCCCGCGAGGTCTCGGACGCCTTCGCCGCCGCCTTCGACCCGAGCCGCGCCCTCTTCACCGCCGAGCTTCCCGCGAGCGACGCGGTGCCGAGCGAGGCCCAGCTCCTGAAGCTCGCCCGGGCCGCCGCCGCCGTCAAGCCCGGCAAGCCGGTCGACGTGGCGCGGGCGACGACGCTCCTGGCGGCGCTGCCCGGCGGCGGCGCCGTGGTCGAGAGCGTGCCGCACGCGGCGAGCGGCGTGACGTCGCTCTGGCTCGACAACGGCGTGCGCGTGCACCACCGGAGCATGGACCAGCGCAAGAACGAGGCGAACATCGCGATCACGCTGGCCGGAGGGCCGATCCAGGAGTCGTCGGCGAACCGCGGCATCACCGAGGCCGCGCTGCGCGCTTGGGAGCGCCCGGCGACGAGCAGGCTGTCGAGCACCCAGATCCGGGACCTGATGACGGGAGCGAAGGTGCGCGTGCGGGGCGCGGCGACCGGCGACACCGTGACGCTGACGGTTTCCGGCGATGCCGCCGAGCTCGAACGCGGACTCCAGCTGGCCTATCTGTTGCTCACCGATCCGCACATCGAGCAGCCGGCCCTCGAGCAATGGCGGGATGCGGAGACGCAGCGGATCACCCAACGGAAGACCCAGCCGATGCAGGTGCTGGTGGATACGACCGCGGCGGCCCTCTATCCGCGGGGCGAGGTCCGGCCGAAGTCGCTGACCGTCGAGCAGGTGCGCGCGATCACCCGCCCGGCCGCGCAGGCATGGCTCCGGCGCCTCATCACGGAGGCGCCCATCGAAGTCGCCGTGGTCGGCGACGTCGATCGAGAGACGGCCACGCGCCTCGTGGCGCGGTACCTGGGCGCGCTGCCCGCGCGGCCGCGCATCAGCGACAAGACGCTCGCGGATCTCCGCGCCATGAGCCGCCCGCGGGGGCCGATCAGCGTCGGCGAGTCGGTCCAGGTGCTCACGCCCCAGGCCGCCGTTCTCGCCGGATTTTTTGGGGCCGATCTTCGCGACGTGCGCGACACGCGGCTGCTCAACCTGGCCGCGCGCGTGCTTACCACGCGCATGACAAAGACCCTCCGCGAGGCCAAGCAGCTCGTCTACAGCATCGGCGCGTCCTTCGAGCCGGCCGTGGTCTATCCGGGGTTCGGGCTCTTCGCGGCGATCGCCCCGACAGACCCCGGCAAGGCGCCGGAGCTGGCGGCGGCAGCGGAAGACATGTACGCCGAGTTCGCCAAGGACGGGCCGACGCCCGACGAGCTGGCTGTGGCCAAGAAGCAGACGGCGAACATCCTCGACGAGACGCTCAAGACGCCGAATTTCTGGCTGAGCAGGCTCTCGACGCTCGACTACCGTGGGCTCGGCCTCGACGATCTCCTCGACGCCCCGGCCCAGTACCAGCGCTTCACCGCCCAGGAGGTCCAGGACGCCTTCGACCGCTATAACCGGCCCGACGCCCGCTTCCGCTTCGTCATTACTCCGCGCTCCTAAGGAGATTCTGAGATGAAGAACGTCCAGATGACGGTGGCCGGGAACATTCTGACGATCACGGTGGACTTGACGAAAGAGTTCGGGCCGTCCTCGTCCGGGAAGACGATCATCATCGCCTCCACCGAGGGCAACATCGCGGTGCCGGAGCGTGACGAGAAGATCGGGCTGAACGTCTACCGGAAGAAGTGAAGGCTCGGACGGTGTCCAGATGGGGTAGACTCCCAGTCTTGGGAGGGACACCATGTACGAAGTCTACGCGCTCAAGTACTCGGAACGGGACACGACGAAGTGCCAGTTCTTCTTCCGCGAGGCGTCGCACGAGAAGCTCACGCTCCACTACTTTGTCTGGCTGATCCTGGGCGGCCCGCAGCCCGTCCTCGTGGACACGGGCTTCCTCGACGACGAGGCCAAATCGCGCGGGATGCGCAACTACGTCACCCCGGCGTCGATGGTCGAGCGCGCGGGGGTGAAGGCCGCCGACGTGCCGATCTCGCTCATCACGCACCTGCACTACGACCACTGGGCGGGCCACAGCCTCTTCCCCAACGCTGTGTTCTGGATCCAGCAGGAAGAGGCCGCGTTCTGGACGGGAAAATACGGCGGGACGCCGGCCTTTCGGGGGTCGGCCAACGTGAATGCGCTGGCCGGGCTCGTGACGCTGAACTACGCCAACCGCGTCCGGTTCCTCGACGGCGACCGCGAGGTGTTTCCCGGGCTGCGCGTGCACAGGGTCGGCGGCCACACCGCGGGGCTGCAGATCGTCAGCGTCGAGACCAAGCGCGGCACGGTTGTCCTCACCTCGGACGCGTCGCACTTTTACCACAACGTGAAGACGCGCCAGCCCGTGCAGATCATCACCAACTTGCCCGAGATGCTGGAGGCCTTCGAGACCATCCACGCGCTGGCCGGCAAGGAGAAGCTGATCGTCGCGGGCCACGATCCGCTGGTGGCCGATCGCTTCCACCAGGTCGAGCCCGGCATCATCAAGATCGCCTGAACGCCAATCGAGGAGGCAAGCCATGGCCACGCCCGCAGCCGCATCGCCCGCGAGGGAGGAAGTCCGCGGAGTCGTCCCCAAGCTGATCGAGCTGAGCGAGAAGGTGCTCTACGCCGACGTCTGGGAGCGCCCCGGACTTTCCAAGCGCGACAGGAGCCTGATCACCGTGGCCGCGCTCACGGCCATGTACCGCGGCGACCAGCTGAAGGGACACATCGAGCGCGCGCTGGCGAACGGCGTGACGAAGGAGGAGATCGGTGAAGTGATCACGCACATGGCCTTCTACGCCGGCTGGCCCACCGCCATGACGGCCGCGCGCATCGCAACCCACGTCTTCGACGCCAAGAAATAGGAGATCGCGATGAAAGTCGGGTTCATCGGTCTGGGCATCATGGGCACCAGCATGGCGTCGAACCTGATCAAGGCCGGCCACGAGCTGGTCGTCCACGACATCAAGCGCGACGCTGCGGCGCCCCACCTCAAGGCGGGCGCGGTGTGGGCGGACACGCCACGCCAGGTGGCCGAGGCGACCGAGGTGGTGCTGACCTCGCTGCCCGGACCTCCCGAGATGGAGTCGGTCGCGCTTGGAGAGAACGGCCTGCTCAGCGGGATGGCCAAGGGCAAGGTCTACTTCGACCTCACCACCAACTCGCCGGCGGTCGTGCGGCGTGTGCACGCG
>Ga0214472_10001514_pt1 | contig 25940 bp, 24 predicted proteins | sample RVTome_6_FD_207662 | JGI IMG/M metagenome (GOLD analysis project Ga0214472, IMG submission 207662) | Soil microbial communities from uranium-contaminated site in the Upper Colorado River Basin, Wyoming, United States - RVT140D175 | ecosystem: Environmental > Terrestrial > Soil > Contaminated >...
TTGTAGGGGCGGACCTGTGTGTCCGCCCGCGATTTATGATAAGGGCCGACACGCGGGTCGGCCCCTACAGGAATGTACAGAATTCCATTTTTATCTTTACAGAGGTACTCAAGCATGACGATCAACGCCAAGGGTATATACTACAAACAGCTTAACGAGCAGATACGCGAAGCCATCGCAAACGGCGATACCGAGGTCACGCTCGACAACGTCAACGGCCAGCGTTACATCGGGACGGGCGTCAAGGGCACGGCCACCATCACCATCAACGGCGTGCCCGGCAACGACATGGCAGCGTTCATGGACGGCCCGACGCTCATCGTGAACGGCAACGCGCAGGACGGCGTCGCCAACACCATGAACACCGGCAAGATAGTAATCAACGGGACCGCGGGCGACGTGCTCGGGTACGGCATGCGCGGCGGCAAGCTGTACATAAAGGGCGACGTCGGCTACCGTGTCGGCATCCACATGAAGGGCTACAAGTCCTTCATACCCGTGATGATATGCGGCGGCACCGCGGGCGACTTCTTCGGCGAGTACATGGCGGGCGGCATACTCGTCCTGCTCGGCATGGGCAGGGAACCGGGCACGCCCATCGCGGGCGACTACCTGGGCACCGGCATGCACGGCGGCGTCATGTACATACGCGGCGACGTGGACCTGGAGAAGTGCGGCAAGGAGGTCGGCATCCTCGAGCTCGACGAGGACGACGTGACGACGCTCCTCACATACCTGAAGGAATACTGCAAGGACACCGGCTACAGCCTCGACGAAGTAATGAGCGAGAAGTTCGTGAAGCTCTACCCGAAGTCGTCCAGGCCGTACGGCAGGCTGTACGCGTATTAGTCCAGAGACAGCGGCTTATAGCGAAAATGAAAAGCCCCGCCCGGAATACCGGGTGGGGCTTTTTTATGTTATTGTGCACTCCGTGCACCTTTGAACTTCCGGAAACCCGGAGGCGTTATCGGAGCGGCCCGGAACTCCGAGCCGTCCAGGGTCTACATCATACGGGGTACCAAGCACAGGGAGGTTTGTCCCCTGGACACGGTTGGCGACTGTTCCGGCCCGAGGATAATGCCTCCCCCCCCACCCGGCCCGTTGGGCCTCCCTCCCCCGCAGGTGGGGAGGGAGAAAGAGGTGAAAGTCCCCCTTACCTCCTGCTCCCTATCCTGACCAGCGCGTCGCGCAGGGTAAGGTTCTCCTTGACCGCCTTCCGCATCAGGTTCGACAGCACGTCGTCGAGTTGTCCAATCAGGTACTCCCTGTCCGCAGTGACGACGGTGTCCTCCCACTGGCTCGCGTACTCGGACCAGAAAATCTCGCCGGTCTCCACGTCGAGCGCATAGAATTCTATGGAGGAGTTGACCGCTACGTTTGTCGTGACCAGCTTCTTCTCGGTGGTGGCGAAGAAGTCCTTTATCTTGAGCCCGAACGCGACCTTGACGCCGGGGTGCTGCGCCATGACGGCCTTCCTTATCCGGTCCTTTGTCGTCTTGTCCAGCGGGCCGTCGATGTCCTTGGCGATGGAGACGGACACGCCGAGCCTGGCAAGTTCGGTTGCCACCGCGTCGTCGAATACGGTGTCTACCGCCCTGTCGTTTATGTCGTACGTCTTGTCGCCGGAGAAGCTTGTCTGGAGGATAACCTGCTTGGGGTATACCTTCGCGTTCGGCCTCACATCGCCGGAGTGTATAACCACGCCCTTGACCGGCACGCCTATCCTGCTCGCGCTCTCGCCGGCAGGGATGTACTCTATGTTGCTCCTGGTGGAGGCGCAGCCTGTCACGCCCGCGAATGCGGCCAGCATTGCCACGGTTGCCGCGATAGTTCTCAGGTTCATCATAGTTGCCTCCTTCATGGATGCGGTTAATATACGAAGCGGAGAAGCTCGACCGACTCTTTATCGGCGGGGACCGCTGCAACTGCGGTGGACTCGCCCCCTGCCATTTTTACCGCTACGTTCAGACGCTCAAGACCGGTGTGGTCGGAGTACCGCGCGATGATTCCGGACGCGGCCTCAAGGTCTCCGGGTAACGGCTCTCCCCTGAAAAGCCCGAGCGGGCCGGGCCTGTCCGTAGTTTTCAGCGTATAGTCGCCATGCCTCGCAAGCCCTGCGAGCGCGGCGTTCTCGTCCTTGTTCCTTCCGACATGGAGCTTGCCGCCGGGCAGCCCGAAATGCCTGCCGGTGGAAAGGAGCGTCAGGTCGTCCGGAGTGACGCTGCCGGAGGATTTCAAGAGTGATTCCACCCTCTTGGATATTATCGGGTCTGTCAAAAGACAGCCGCCGGCCGGGGTCTGGTAGTCCTTGATGCCGAACTTCCCGGCAAGCTCCATCTGCCTGTTCCTTGCGCGGCCCGATATGTCGAGGAGTTTCTCGCGGTCGACCATCCCCTGTTCCTCAGGGTATGTCGTGTTCATGAGCTTCGCGCACAGAGGCCGGAGCAGGTACCTGTCCAGCCCGGAGTCCCGCTCGACGATGCGGAGCGCGTCCTTCCTCTGCGACATGGGCCGCTGGCCCAGCACCTCGCCCGATACGATGAAGTCCGCGCCGATATCTTTCATCATAAGGGCGGCCTTCTTCATCATGAATATCTTGCAGTCTATGCACGGGTTGAAGTTCTTGCCGTACCCGTAGCGCGGGTTCCTGACCATCTCCACGTACTCGTCCGTAACGTCCACGATGATGCAGTCGAACCCGTATTTTTCCTTGAACTCCCGCGCGTCCTCTTCTTCCCGGCCCTTGTGCTTGTAGTTGAAAAACGGCGTGATGAACTGTAACGCAACCACCTCCACGCCCTGCTCCATGACAAGCCTCGCGGCAAGCATGCTGTCCAGCCCGCCCGAGAAAAGGGCAACCGCCTTACTCATACCAGCTCACCCATGCACTTTCTATCCGTGACCTTCTTTATGACCAGCCTGACGGGCTTTCCCGGACCGATGCCCGTACCGTCGAACGAAACCCTTATGTAGTTGTCTGTAAGCCCGGTGCAGCTCCCGTCCTTCTCCTCGGCCACTGCCACCGCAACACTCCCCTCGAAGCCTTTGGCGAATGCGTGCCACCTGGATGCCGCAAGTTCACGGAGACGGGCGCCCCTCTCCTTCTTTACGTTACCCGGCACCGGGTCGCCCATCGCATGCGCCCTCGTGCCGGGCCTCGGCGAGTAAGAGAACACGTGCAGGTAGTTTATGGGCGAGCCCTGTATCCTTTCGTACGTCTCCTCGAACGCGGCGTCGTCTTCTTCCGGGTACCCGGCTATGACGTCCGCTCCGAGGCACGAGCCGGGAGCGGCCCTGTCCAGCCTTCCCATCACCGTAAGGTACTCGCCCCATGTGTACCGCCTGCCCATGGATCCGAGCACCCGTCCGGACGCGCTCTGGAGCGGCACATGGAAATGCCTGCACAATAGCCCGTCCGCACCCGCATGTTCGCCTATGATTCCGAAGAGCCTGTCGTCGAACTCAGTCGGCTCTATCGAGCTTAACCTGACCCGGCCGATGCCGTCAAGTTCAAGGACATCCTCCAGCAGTCCTGACAGGCTCTGCCCGCCGCCCAGGTCCAGCCCGTATCCGCCCAGGTGCACCCCGGTCATGACAATCTCGTGATAACCCCGGCCTATTATCTCCCCGGCCTTGGAGAGCACGTCTTCCCTCACCGCGCTTCTGGACTTGCCCCTCGCCGCCGGGACTATGCAGTAGGAGCAGCCGTTGTCGCAGCCCTCCTGCACCTTCAGGTACGCCCTCGACCTGCCTGTTACTGCCCTCGCGGGTAACGGGCCAGCTACCCCCTCGCCCGCACTACCGAGCAGTATTCCCGGCAGGCTTTCCCGCGCGGAGTTACCGGCAACGATGTCCACGCCGAGGATTTTCCTTAATTCGTCCGGGCTCGTCTCGGCGTAGCAGCCGGTCACGACCACCCTTGCGCCTTCCGGCTTTTCCTTCGCCGCGCGCCTGATGGCCTGCCTGCACTGGTAATCGCTCTTGCCCGTCACGGTGCAGGTCTGTATGATGTACAGGTCGGCGGCCTCGCCGTCCGGCACCCGCACCGCACCGCCCTGTGAGAGCGCGTCCGCGAGCGCCCCGGCGTCGAACTGGTTTATCTTGCAGCCGAGCGTCTTGATCGAGAACTTCATGATGCAGGTACGTCTTCCCGCGCAAACAGCTCTCCCATTACGGAGTGCTTCTTGCCCTCGGTCACAAGCACACTCACGACCGTCCCGATAAGTCCGTCACCGCCCGCGAAGTTTACTATCCTGCCGCCCCTGCTCCGGCCGGACAACCTGCCGCCCGCGCCTGTCCTGTCCGGACCCTCGACGAGCACCTCTTCTACCATGCCCACGCGCGCGGCATGCTTTTCCTCGGTTATAGCGTCCTGGAGTTTAAGCACACGCTCCAGCCGCTCCTCCTTTATTGTCTCCGGCAGGTGGCCCTTCAGCTTCAGGGCGGCGGTGTTCGGCCTCTTCGAGTACTTGAACGCGAATATGCCGTCGTAGCGTATCTCTTCGAGCGCCCTGTATGTCTGTTCGAACTCTTCGTCCGTCTCGCCGGGGAAGCCGACGATTATGTCCGTCGTCATGTATATGTCCGGCATCGCAGCCTTCAGTTTTGTCAGCTTCTCCATGTACGACGCGAAGGTGTACCTGCGGTTCATGGCGGCGAGCACCCCGTCGGATGCGGACTGCACCGGCAGGTGTATGGACTCGCAGACCTTCGGAAGCCCGGCCATGGCATCGATGAGCGAGTCCGAGAGGTCCTTGGGGTGCGAGGTCACGAACCTTATCCTCTTGAGCCCGTCGGTCCCGTCCACGAGCTTAAGGAGCCCGGTGAAGTCCCTGCCGCCCCTTAGCCCCTTGCCGTAGGAGTTTACGTTCTGGCCAAGAAGCGTTACCTCGCGGCAGCCCCTCTCCACCAGCCCCTCGATTTCTTTTATTATGTCGTCCGGATGCCTGCTCTTCTCCCTGCCCCGTACATGCGGCACGACGCAGTAGCTGCAGAAGTTGTCGCAGCCGTACATGATATTGACGAACGCGGTTATCTGCCCCTCGCGGTATGCGGGTATGGACTGGTGCTCGTAGCCATCCGGAAACTCCGTGAGCGCACGCGGTCTTTCGGCCACACCGGGACTTACGGACTTCAAGAGCCCTGACAGCTCGGGTATGTTCTGGTTCCCGAATATAAGGTCTACGTGCGGCGCGCGCTTCAGGATGTTGTTGCCCTCCTGCTGCGCGATGCAGCCCGATACCGCTATGACTAAGTTTGGGTTTTCCTTCTTGAGCTTCTTCAGCTTGCCGAGCTCGCTGTAGAACTTCTGTTCGGCCTTCTCGCGGATGCTGCACGTGTTGATGAGTATTATGGACGGCTCTTCGCCTTCTGACGCCTTCTTATACCCTTCGGCGGCCAGCACGCCCGCCATCTTCTCGGAATCGTGCTCGTTCATCTGGCAGCCAAAGGTCAGTACCCTGAAACTTCTCATAATGCCATACTAACCCAGGAGGTCCCTGGCCCTGTCGAGGAGGTCCTGCGGGCTGAACGGTTTTGTGATGTACTCGTCCACGCCAACCTCGAGCCCCTTTATCTTGTCGGCCTCCTGCCCCTTTGCGGAGAGCATGATGATTATGATGTCCCTTGTGGCGGGGTCGTTCTTTAGCCTGGTGCAGACCTCGTAGCCGTTAAGCCCCGGCATCATGATGTCGAGGAATATGAGGCCTGGCTTTTGCTCCTTTGCTATCCTGATGGCGTCTTCGCCGTTAAGTGCGGTGAGCACCTCGTAACCCGCGGACTCGAGCTTGTACTTCACGATGCGTATGATGTGCATCTCGTCGTCGACAACAAGTATCCTGTTAGCGGCCATCGGCCTACCTCCAAAACCAATATCCGGTCACCCGAACACCAGCTTTACCTTTTCCCCGCGTTTTAGTCCGAGAACCCTTCTGGCGTCGCCCTGGTTGACGTATATCTCGAGGAACCCGTTCCCGTTGACCACGACACCCGGCTCGCCCCTGTTTATCGATGCGTAATAAGGCGATACGTTATTAAAAGTGTGCTCCTTCACTGATATGTTGAAATTTGAGTAGCCGGAGCCTTCCACGACCTTCTTTATGTCCTCGTAAGAAATGTTTGTGATGGAGTTCCCGAACTTGTCCACGTACAACACCTCGCCCGTGAGCATATTGCCGGACTCCAGCTTCGAGACCGGCACGCTGAACTTGGCGTAATCCGTTATCTCGTCTCCTATCTTGTCCACCTCCACGCCCTTGGAAAGCCAGGCCGCGCACGGGGCGAATATATCCCTCGCGTGGAACGTGGAACCCTGCACAGGCAGGAAGTAATGCTCCGCGTTGATGTGCAGCACCCTCGAGAACTCAGGGTCGTTGAAAATGAACGACAGCACGCCGTTGTCCGGGGCTATGAAATACCGCTTGTCCGTGACCGCCAGTATCGGCCTTCTCTGGCTCCCCACGCCGGGGTCAACGACGACCACGTTTATGGTGTACTCCGGGAAGTACCTGTACGTGTTGGACAGGAGGTATGCCGCGCCCCATATGTCGTGCGAGGGGACCTCGTGGGAAATGTCCACGATGTTGACGTCCGGGTTTATCCCGTACATCACCCCTTTCATCGCGCCTACGAAATAGTCCCTCGTCCCGAAATCGGTTGTGAGGGTTACGAGGTTCTTTCTTAAGTCCATACCGCTTGCACCCTCTATCGGCCTGTTACGGGAGACGCCGGCCTGTGCGCCCCACCCTTTTCCAGAAACTCCAGGTATGAGAAATACGGGCTGTTGGCCTCGTCGTGACAGCGGAGGCAGGTATCCTCGTCCACCGTCCTGACCATACCGCCGTCCGTATTGCCCTTGACACCACCGTCATGCGACGCCACGTGGCCGCCCCCCTTGCCGTGGCACGCCTCGCAGGTAACGTCCCTTATGCCGTCGTGCCTGTATGCGACTTTCCCGCCGGCATCCGCCGCAGAATAACTGTAGCCCGTCGTGTGGCACGAGAGGCATTCCGGGTCGTACTGGTCACTTGTGAGCACGAGCGTCGAATACGCCCGGAAATGCCCGGTCTTCGACCAGTTCTCATACTGCGCGGGGTGACAGCCCCTGCAAACATCCGGCCCCGCATAACCTTCCGGCGAGCCCGGCAGGTAGCTTCCGCCCGGGGCAAGCGCCTTTTCCTTCAGCTTCGACCTGAACCCGGATATTATGCCCTCGACTTCCATGTCCGGAACTATGGACTCGTCGAGCGGGATGACATTGTACTCGTAACGCGATATCTTTTTACTCGGAGCGCCGGAAGCAATGCCTGATTTGTTCAGCCACAGGTCCAGCCGCCCGACGTACTTGCCCATCGTGTAGCCCTTGAGCACGATTGTGCCCCCGGCGACAATCGGGGTCTCCATGTGCTCATTGGTGTGGCCCTGCAGAATGATATCCGCACCGGGAAGCCTCTTTGCCAGTTCCTCTACAGGCTCTATGGACTCGTGAGCCAATAGTATAACAATATCGGAATATTCCGCAAGTTTTTTAATCTCGCGCGCAGCCGCGTCCGTCTGGCTCGAAACCGCTACTTTTCCAAATGCGTCCGGGAAACTGCCGTACGGGAACCTGTCGTCAACCACCCCTGCGATACCCGCCCTGACGCCGTCAAGGTCCCTGACTATGCGGCCGGGGAACGGGTTGACGAAATTATCGTCTTCCTGCCTGACCGAGAGGTTGGCGGACAGAAAGGACAGCCCCCTTCCCTCCACCGCCTTCTCGAGAAATTCCGGCCCCAGGGCAAGGTCGAAGTCTCCGGCGTTGATGGCGTCGCATCCGGTGGCCTTGATGGCGTCCGTAATTGTTACTGCCTTCAGCAGGTAGAAGTCCCGCTTTACACCGTCCACGTCCAGCCCGTCGAAGAATGTGTCTCCTCCGTCCAGCACGAGCGTCCTGCCTGGGTTCATGTTCTGCTTGATGTAGCTTGCCCTGGCCGAAACCCCGCCCATCTGCCCCTCGGAGCAGCCGCACCTCCGGAGCATGCCGCGTGTGTCGCTTGTGAAAAATACTGTCAGGTCCGGCGTGTCTTTCCCGGCGACGGCCCGCGAGGCGCACGCCGGCAGGAGAAAGAAGGCGAGGGCAACGACGATGAGGCTAACCGGGTATCTCAACCTTCCCGATAATGTCCCGTATGTCTTCGATATTGTTGTCAACGAGATATTTCTCTATGCCTTCGACGACCTTGACGGCCGCATCAGGGTTAACAAAGTTCGCGGTCCCTATCGACACCGCGGTGGCGCCCGCGAGCATGAACTCTATAGCGTCGTCCGCGGTCATTATGCCGCCCATCCCGAGGATCGGGAGCCCGGCCGCCCTGTGCACCTGCCATACTATCCGTATCGCGACCGGGCGTATGGCTGGTCCGGACAGCCCGCCCGTGACGTTGGCGAGCCTTGGCCTCCTGGTCTTTATGTCTATCGCCATGCCGAGGAGCGTGTTAATAAGAGACAGCGCGTCAACCCCGGCCTCGGCCGCCTTGTTTGCGAAGGCCACTACATCGGTCACGTTGGGAGAGAGCTTTGCGATGACAGGAAGCCCGGTAGATTCCCTGACCGCCTTCAATACCTCGTAAGTCGACGCAAGGTCTGTGCCGAACGCCATCCCGCCCTTCTTCACGTTCGGGCAGGATATGTTGACCTCGAGCGCGTGCACGCCGTCCGCCCTGTCCAGCTTCCTCGCGACTTCCTCGTACTCCGCCACGGTGTTCCCGAATATGTTGGCTATAACCTTTATATCATATCTTCCGAGGAACGGCAATTTATTGTGGATGAACTCGTCCACGCCGACGTTCTGGAGCCCGATAGCGTTCAGCATCCCGGACGGCGTCTCGCATATCCTGGGCGGCGGGTTCCCTGCGATGGGCTTCGCCGAGAGCCCCTTGACCGTAATGCTCCCCAGACGGTTCAGGTCGATGTACCGGGAGTACTCCTGGCCGTACCCGAACGTGCCGGACGCGGTGGAGACCGGGTTCTTGAGCTTCAGCGGCCCAAGCTCGACAGCGAGGGAAACTTTATTTTTGTCAGCCTCTTTATTTGCAGGACGCTTCGGCATCGGATTACCTTATCGTAAATATACAAAACCTGGATTCCCGTTTTCACGGGAACGACTGGAATAGATTTTCCCCGGACCCCGGAGGAGGCGTTACCGGAGCGGTCCGGGACCCTGAGCCGTCCAGGGTCTACATCACGCGGTCTTACATGCACAGTGAGGTTTGTCACCTGGACGCGTCTGGCGAATGTTCCGGCCCGAGGATATCTCCTCCAAAAAACCAGCAGTTACCATACAACCGTATGCGCGTCGAATACCGGGCCGTCCTTGCAGACAAGCCTGTTCACCGGCGCACCGGCCTCCATTATGGGCGTAACGCAGCCCAAGCACGCCCCGATTCCGCACGCCATGTGGGATTCGAGCGACGCCTGGTTATTCAGGCCGTGTTCGCCGCACAATGCGGCCACCGCCTTCATCATCGGCTTAGGCCCGCAGGAGAACACCTCCCAGCCGTCCGTGCCGTATTTCGCGTATTTCTGGATGTACTCTTCGAGCGAGTCCGTGACGAACCCGCAGCGGGCCATGCTCCCGTCCTCGGTACAGAGATACGTCCTGAACCCGAGCGCATGGAACTCGCGCACGGACAGGAGGTCGTCCTCACCGCGGATGCCTATGAACGCGGTGGTCTTGACGTCCGGGTGTTCCGCCTTTATGTATTCTCCAAGCCCGAGCAGGGGAGCGACGCCTATGCCGCCCGCAACGATCAGCGCCTGTTTCAGGCCCTTCCTTATGCGAAAACCGTTTCCGAGCGGGCCGAGCGCGTCAATCGCGTCGCCCGGCCTGAACGACGACAAAAGGCTTGTCCCCTTCCCGACGCTCTTGTATAAAAAGCGCGCGACGTTGTCCGACACCCTGCTGTGCAGGCTTATCGGCCGCCTCAGTAGCGGGTCGGTGCCGGCGCCCACCTTCAGCATAAAGAAAGAGCCCGGCATCGCTCCTTTGCATATGCCCGTGCCGCCCACCTCGAGGTGGTAGTATGGCCCGAATACGTTTTCGTTCTTCGTGACGGTCGCTATCATCAGTCCTCGAAGGATATCTCAAGAATTTCGTAGTCAACCGTTCCAGCGGGCACCCTGACGGTCACGGTGTCGCCCACGGCATGCCGGAGGAGCGCCTTGCCTACCGGAGACACGGAGGATATCTTTCCCTCCTTAAGGTCAGCCTCGTCCGTGCCGACGAGAGTATACCGCTTTTCCTCCTCGGAGTCCAGGTCGAGCAGGACGACGGTCGCGCCGAACACGACCTTCTCGTTAGAAAGCTTGCTGGTGTCTATCACCTGGGATTGCGCCAGCTTTCCCTGTATCTCCTGCGTGCGGCCCTCTATGAACCCCTGCCGCTCCTTGGCCGCGTGGTACTCCGCGTTCTCGGAAAGGTCGCCGTGGCCCCTGGCCTCCTCGATGTCCCTGATGTTCTGCGGCCTTTCGACCGTCCTCAGCCGCACAAGCTCTTCCTGGAGCTTCTCGTAACCTTTCTTGGTCATTGGAAAGCGTTCTGACATGATAATTTAACCCCTCGAACCCGAATAAAAACCGGGCGACACGGCAATGCGCCCAGTCCTTACCCTCTTAAGAATATTCTCCGGCGCATGCGCCCCTTTAACAGACAATAGTACACATACCCGGCAGTTCCACCCCTTGCAGCCGGGACGCATACCCTTTTAACGGGCCTATGCCCGGTCCTTGTGGTACTCCTGTATCGTCCTTACGCTGCACTCGCTCTTTATGTTGGATGCGACCGCGCTCACAGCCGCCTTCGCCCCGGCAATCGTGGTGAAGTACGGGACGTTCTGCGTGAGCGTGGTGCGTCTGATGCTGTAAGAGTCCGTCTGCGCCTCGGTCCCGAACACCGTGTTTATCACCATGCTTATCTCGCCGTTCTTCAGGTGGTCGACTATGTGGGGCCTGCCCTCCTTGACCTTGTTGACGGTATCGACGTTGACGCCGTTGTCTGTCAGGAACTTCGCGGTGCCGCGCGTGCCCTCGAGCTTGAAGCCAAGCGCGTGCAGCTCTCTTGCAATTTCCACAAGGAGCCCGGTCTTGTCCTGGTCCTTGACGCTGATAAGGACCTTGCCCGCGTTCGGCAGGTGAGAGCCCGCGCCGGACTGCGCCTTCCCGAACGCCTTTCCGAAGTTCGCGTCTATGCCCATCACCTCGCCGGTGGACTTCATCTCCGGGCCGAGCAGCGTGTCGACGCCTGGGAACTTATTGAACGGGAATACCGCTTCCTTTACGGCAGTGTAGCCTATCTTCACCTCTTCGGTGAACCCGAGCTCGGCGAGCGTCTTTCCTGCCATTACCCTCGCGGCCAGCTTGGCGAGCGGGACGCCTATCGCCTTGCTGACGAACGGGACCGTCCTGGACGCCCTCGGGTTGACTTCGAGTATGTATATATCCTTTCCCTTGACCGCGAACTGTATGTTCATGAGCCCTATGACGCCAAGCTCTTTCGCGAGAGCTTTGGCCTGTAAGGATATCTCGTCTATGATATCGGGTGCGAGCGAGAACGGCGGGAGCGAGCACGCGGAGTCTCCTGAATGGACGCCTGCCTCCTCTATGTGCTCCATAATACCGCCGACGACCACGAGGTCACCGTCGGATATCGCGTCCACGTCCACCTCTACCGCGCCCTCTAAATATTTGTCGATAAGTATCGGGTGCTCCGGGGCGACCTTTACCGCGTGCACCATATAGTGCTTGAGGCTCTCGATGTCGTAGCATATCTCCATCGCCCTGCCGCCAAGCACGTACGACGGACGGACTACTATCGGGAACCCTATGCCGAGCGCGATTTTCTCCGCCTCGGGCGCGGCCCTCGCGATGCCGTTGACCGGCTGCTTTAAGTCGAGCTTGTTCAATAGGTCCTTGAAACGCTCGCGGTCCTCCGCCCGGTCGATTGAGTCCGGCGACGTGCCGATTATCTTCACGCCCGCCTTCTCAAGGGATACCGCGAGCTTCAGCGGCGTCTGCCCCCCGAACTGGACTATTATCCCGTCCGGTTTCTCCTTATCGACTATCTCCATCACGTCTTCGAATGTCAGCGGCTCGAAGTAAAGCCTGTCCGAGGTATCGTAGTCGGTGCTTACCGTCTCCGGGTTACAGTTGACCATTATGGTCTCGAAACCGTCTTCCTTGAGCGCGAAAGCGCCGTGTACGCAGCAGTAGTCGAACTCGATGCCCTGTCCGATCCTGTTCGGGCCGCCGCCAAGGATGACGATCTTCTTCCTCGTGGACGGGTTGGCCTCGCACTCCTTTTCGTACGTCGAGTAAAGGTAAGGCGTGTGCGCCACAAACTCCGCGCCGCATGTGTCGACCGTCTTGTATACAGTATTTATGCCGAAGCCCTTCCTTGCCGCCCTGACCTTCTCCTCGGTGCTCCCGGCAAGCGTGGCAAGCCGTTTGTCCGAGAACCCGAGTTCCTTTGCCCGGCGCATATGCGTCTCGTCAAAGCCATGCACGGACTTCTCAGCGAAAACACCCTCGAAGTCCACTATCTCCTTCAGGTTGTTGAGGAACCACGGGTCTATAGAGGTAGCCTCGTAACCGTCCTCGACGGTCATGCCCTTCCTGAACCCCTCCGCCAGAAGCCACATCCTGTCCCAGGTAGGGGTTTTTATCCGCTTCATTATCTCGTCCAGGCCCTCTTCCCGTTCCTCCAGTCCGAACGAGTCTATCTCGAGCGAGCGGAGCGCCTTCTGTAGAGACTCCTTGAACGTGCGTCCGATGGCCATCGCCTCGCCCACGGACTTCATCTGCGTGGTCAGGGTCTGGTCCGCCTGCGGGAACTTCTCGAACGCGAACCTGGGGAACTTGGTCACGACGTAGTCTATGGTCGGCTCGAAGGACGCCGGGGTCTCGCGGGTGATGTCGTTCGTTATCTCGTCCAGCGAGTACCCCACCGCGAGCTTGGCGGCAATTTTCGCTATCGGGAAGCCGGTCGCCTTGGACGCGAGCGCGGAGCTTCTGGATACGCGCGGGTTCATCTCGATTACGACCATCCTGCCGTCCTCCGGGTTGACGCCGAACTGTATGTTCGAGCCGCCGGTGTCCACGCCTATCTCGCGGATAATCTTTATGGACGCGTCGCGCATTATCTGGTATTCCTTGTCGGTCAGCGTCTGCGCGGGCGCGACCGTGATGCTGTCGCCGGTGTGTATGCCCATCGGGTCGAGGTTCTCGATAGAGCAGATGATGACGACGTTGTCCTTCATGTCGCGCATCACCTCGAGCTCGTACTCCTTCCAGCCCAGCACCGACTCCTCTATCAGGACCTCGTGGGACGGGCTCGCGGAGAGACCCCACTCCACCTGCCGCTCGAACTCCTCGATGTTGTACGCGACGCTTGCGCCTGTACCGCCAAGAGTGAACGACGGCCTTATTATAGCGGGGAAGCCGATGTCGCCGACTATCTTCATCGCCTCGGAGCGGGAGTGGGCATAGCCCGATGAGGGCAGTTCAAGCCCTATCCGGCGCATCGCCTCCTTGAACTCGTCCCTGTCCTCGGCCTTCTTTATAGCCGGAAGCTTCGCGCCTATAAGCTCGACGTTGTACTTCGCGAGCACGCCCATCTCGGCGAGCGACACAGCAGTATTTAGCGCGGTCTGGCCGCCCATAGTGGGGAGAAGCGCGTCCGGCCTCTCCCGCTCGATTATCTTCTCGACCACGTCCGGCCTGATGGGCTCTATGTAGGTCCTGTGCGCAAGCTCCGGGTCGGTCATGATGGTCGCCGGGTTGGAGTTCACGAGCACTACCTCGTAGCCTTCTTCCTTCAGCGCCTTGCAGGCCTGTGTGCCTGAGTAGTCGAACTCGCACGCCTGTCCGATGATTATGGGGCCGGGGCCTATGATAAGAATCTTCTTTATATCCGTACGTTTGGGCATTTATTCCTCATGTTGATTATTAAACACGTGGTCATTAAACACGTGAGTAATGAATACGTTGGCATAAAACACGTGGGTGGTGAACACGTGCACGTCTCTATTACTCACGTCCTTATCACTCACGTTATTTTTACCCACGTCCTTATTACCCACGTCTTTTCCACTCACGTCATTCAATGTTCCTGCACCCACCCCTCGTGCAGCCCGTATTTTTCCTGAATATCGATTGCCGCCTGGTACTCGTCCGGCGTAATCTTCCTTGATAGCTCCGGGATGGTCTCCGCCAGGTAGGCCGGGAAGTACTGGTCCATCAGGCTGATGTGGACGCCCCTGTCCACCTCTTCGGCCAGGAACTTCATTACCTCTTCCGTCCCGGATATACCGCCCGGCAGAACCAGGTGCCTTACGATGAGACCCCTTACCGCGATGCCATCCTCGTCCGTAACGAGGCTGCCGACCCGGTTGTATATCCCACACTCCGGGCCATCCCAATCCGCCTGATTATTTGCGGAACCAGCCTGATTTTCTGCTATGCCCAACTGATTTTTAGCGGCGCCCACCTGCCTGAACATCTCCTTTATGGCGGCCCGGTTGTACATCGAGTACATCTTGGCCTTGGAGTACTTCTTCGCCTGGAGGTCGCATGCGTACCGCATGTCCGGCAGGTAAACGTCCACTATGCCGTCTAAGAGCCTGAGCACCGGCACGACCTCGTACCCGCTGGTGTTGTACACTATCGGGAGGTCGAACCCCCTGTCCACCGCCACCACAAGCGCCTCGAGTATCCGCGGCATGTAGTGGGTCGGCGTGACAAAGTTCACGTTGTGCGCGCCGCGCCTCTTCAGCTCCAGCATCATGCCCGCGAGCCCGTCGGCGTCCACGGTCTTTCCGTTGCCCTTCTGGCTGATGGGCCAGTTCTGGCAGTATACGCACTTCAGCGTGCAGTGGCTGAAGAATATCGTGCCGGAGCCCTGCGTGCCCGATATCGGCGGCTCCTCGCCCATGTGTATGTTGTACGAAGCAACCTCGGCGGCTGCCTTCGCCCCGCATACCCCGACCTTGCCCGACAGCCGGTCCACACCGCAGTTGTTTGGGCATATGTCACATTTAAGGAGCCGCGCCTTGGCAGCCTCTGCCCGCCGGATTAACTCATCGCGGGGGATTTTCAGATAACCAGGTAACGTCATTTACTGCTCTGAAAACAACTCGGCATAGTTTACAACAATGCCGTCCTTAACCTTCTCGTAATAAACAATCGCGGTTCCCATGTTCTCCCTTAAAGATGCTTTCTGTTTATAGGTAGAAGGTTTCATGCTCACTGGTACGTCGTTGATGAACCCGTCTACGCCCTTTGATTCTTCTTCCGGTGTGGATAGGCGATAACTTGTGGATTTGATTTCCGCGCCCTTCTTTAGTATCGCCTCCTGAAACCTTAAACCGATGAACGTTTTTATGATTACGAGGTCCCTGACCCATGCCGCGACAAGCTCCCTGTCAACCTTGCTCATTGCGTCCTTCAGGTTCTCGACCATCTCGAACAGCTTGTCCGAGGCGGCCTTTATCGCCTCTGGATGTTTTTCTAAGTACCACTCCTCCCATTCCTTGATACTGCTGCCGGGGAATTCTTGTATAAGCTCGCTCATCTGCCCTACGACCTTCGGCCTGGTGGCCTGCGCGTTCTGGTTGGCGAGGTTTAAAATCTGTGTTGTGTATTTTGGAAAATCATAAGACTGCACCTCAAGGCAATTCTTGATTTCTTCGAGCGTAATCTTTACGGTGGTCTTCAAGCGCTCACCTTTTCGTTCTCATTCAACAACGACAAGAACTTTGTCCGGTACTTAAATGCATCGCCCACGTCCACCTCGGTTAGACCTTTTTTTATTAAATGCGCATTCACAAACGTCTTGTTCTTCAAGTAAAGGTAAGCCAACAAATTGCCATCCGCATCATGCTTCTTCGAGTCGTATTTCAGGAACACCTGCTGGCCCGCCGTCTTCAACCTTAGAAACTCTATGGCCTCTGCGCACTTTTCGATTTTCTCTTTTATTCCTATCAGCCTGACCTTAAGACCGTTGTCAAGGACTACGTATTCCGAAGAAACTATTTCCTTGACCTTGTAATAAACCTCTCTTTCACCCGTATCGCCGAAAGCAATCTTGGAGCCAAACTTTAACTTGCTGGGGTTTATTTTCTTATTGACCTTTATTGGGTCTTTAAACTTGTACGGAAGTTCATCAACCGCTCCACCCCAATCAGCGCTAAGGTCCTTCTGTCTTAATACCTTGAAATGCGAATCCTCAAACAGCCCGCGTCCGCAAAAGCCAGCCTTATCTTTAATTACATCAATCAGGTCTTCGTTGGCTTCATAACCAATAGAGCATCTCTCAAGGTTCCGCGCCGCGAGCGTGGTCGTGCCGCTCCCCAAGAACGGGTCAAGGACGGTCTCGCCTGGGAACGTAAACATCCTTATCAGCCTTCTCGGGAGTTCCTCCGGAAACATGGCCAGATGCTTGTCCTGTTTAGCTCCATTGAAATACCAATGGCCAGCGAAATACTCCTTCCATTCTTCTTTGGTAAGCTTTGCCCGCTCTTTAATGGCCTTGGATACCACAGGTGGTACACCTAATTTTTTAAATATCAGTATGAACTCGTAATCAAGTTCAAGTATCCCGTTCCTTGGATATGGGAAGGAACCCATTATAGTAGCGCCACCGGTAGTGTTCATTGATGTTTTTTTTTGCCAGATTACCGCCCCCATGTAATCGAGCCCTATGGTCTCACAGAACTTGATAATCTCTTCCCTTATGGGTATGATTTTGTAACGGCCATAATAAACAGACCTGGCAAACTGGTCTCCTATGTTTATTGCAACTCTGCAACCAGGGTGTAATACCCTGTAACATTCATTCCAGACGAGGTTCAGGTTGTTAATATATTCTTCGTAAGTGTCATTGAACCCTATCTGACCATGAAAACCGTAATCCTTGAGTTGCCAGTATGGTGGCGACGTTACAACAAGGTGCACGGACTCGTCCGCGACTTCTTTCATGCTCCTTGAGTCGCCTATGATTATCTTATGGTTTGTGTTCACTTACCACCTAACTTTAACGTATCTTCGACGCTGAGTATGCGCCGGAACTGTTACCTGATGTGCATCCGGCTAATTGCCCTTCTTCAGTTTTTCGATCTCCATCATTGCCACGAACCGCTCGAACAGGTACTCCGCGTCGTGCGGGCCGGGGGAGGCCTCCGGGTGGTACTGGACGGAGAAGAGCGGAAGCTCCCTGTGCCTGATGCCCTCGTTGGTCTTGTCGTTCAGGTTTATGTGCGTAAACTCCACTTCCTTCGGGAGCGTGTTCACGTCCACCGCGAACCCGTGGTTCTGGGCGGTTATCTCCACCTTCATCGTGGTCATGTCCATGACGGGCTGGTTCCCGCCGTGGTGGCCGAACTTAAGCTTGTACGTCCTGCCTCCGAGCGCGAGCCCCATAAGCTGGTGGCCGAGGCATATCCCGAAGATGGGCGCCTTCCCGATGAGCTGCCTGATGTTCTCGACCGCGTAAGTGACGGGTTCCGGGTCGCCGGGTCCGTTGGAAAGGAGCACCCCGTCCGGGCCATGGGACATGACTTCCTGCCATGTCGCGGTCGCAGGCACGACAGTCACGTTCAGGCCCTTCGAGGCGAGTATCCGTAGTATATTCCGCTTAACCCCGAAGTCGTACACCACGACGTTCATGCGGGGCTTCGTGAGCTTCCCGTATCCGGTGGCAAGGTCCCACTTGGTCTCGTCCCAGTGGTAGGCCGCACTGCATGTGACCTCTTTCGCGAGGTCCTGGCCGGCCATCCCGGGCCTTGCGGCCGCCTTTGCGGCAAGGTCCTTGCCGTTTAAGTTGTCCGTGGATATTATCCCCTGCTGCGCGCCAAGGTCCCTGATGTGTTTCGTGAGCGCGCGGGTGTCTATCCCCTGTATGCCGACGATGCCGTGGCTCTTCATGTACGAGTCCAGGCTGCCCTTGCTCCGCCAGTTGCTGGGGTACTCGCTGTACTCCTTTACTATGAACCCCTCCGCCCACGGCCTTCCCGATTCCACGTCTTCCGGGTTGACGCCGTAGTTGCCTATAAGCGGGTAAGTCATCGTGACCATCTGACCCTTGTACGACGGGTCGGTCAGTATCTCCTGGTATCCTGTCATGGAGGTGTTGAATACCACCTCGCCTCCCGCCTCGCCCTCCGCGCCGAACGAGTATCCTTCGAAAACGGTCCCGTCAGCCAGGGCCAGTATTGCTTTCTTCATCTGTATTCCCTTATAAAATTGAACTTGCCTTAAAATTAAACGTCCTGCCTGTACGTGAACCTGCCGCCCACCATAGCCGCGACCGGCCAACCCTTGAGCGCCATACCGGCATACGCCGTGTTCTTTCCCTTGCTGATGAGCGTATGCGGCTCCACGGCCCGCACCATCTCCGGGTCGATTATAGTGATGTCCGCGGTGGACCCTTCTTTGATGCCTGGGGTTTCCAGACCTACGGCGAGCGCGGGGTTTACGGTCATCCTGCGTACGAGCTCGGCAAGGCCCAGCGCTCCGGTTTCCACGAGCCGCATGGATAGGGCCAGCGCTGTCTCTATGCCGGATATCCCGAAGGGCGCGCTGTCGAACTCGACCGCCTTCTCTGAGGCGGCATGCGGCGCATGGTCAGTCGCTATGACATCCAGCGTGCCGTCGGCGAGGCCCTCGATCACGGCCTGCCTGTCGGCGGCGGACCGGAGCGGAGGGTTGACCTTGAAGTTCGTATTATATCCGAGTAAGTCCGCGTCGGTCAAGGTAAAATAGTGGGGGCAGGTCTCCGCTGTCACGTTTATGCCCTCCGCCTTTGCGTGCCTTATAAGCCTTACCGAACCCTCCGTGCTGATGTGCGCAAGGTGCAGCCTCCCGCCTGTCAGTTTGGCGAGCGCGATGTCACGCGCGACCATGATCTCCTCGGCGGCGGATGGTATGCCCTTCAGCCCCAGACGGGTAGATACCTCGCCCTCGTGCATCACCCCGCCCGCCGAAAGGGAGGTTTCCTCGGAGTGCGATATAATCGTAAGCCCGAAGGTCTTCGCATATTCGAGCGCACGGCGCATGACCTCCGCGCTTGACACCGGCCTGCCGTCGTCCGAGAACGCGACGCAGCCCGCCCCGGCCATGTCGGCCATCTCGGTGAGCTCGACACCCGCCGAGCCTTTGGTTATCGCGCCAATCGGGTACACCTTGCAGTTACCCGCTACCCCTGCCTGCTTGACCATGAACTCGGTGACAGAGCGGTTGTCGTTAACCGGGTTGGTGTTCGGCATGCAGCATACAGCGGTGAACCCGCCCGCTGCAGCGGCCCTCGTGCCGGAAGCAATGTCCTCCTTGTACTCCTGGCCCGGCTCCCGGAGGTGCGTATGTATGTCTATAAGCCCCGGCGCTACCAGCTTTCCAGCCGCATCGACTACCTCGACCTCTTTGGACTTGTATAGCCTGGAGAGCTTTCCTGTTTCGACTACCTTGCCGCCATCCACCAGCACGTCGAGCGTCTCGTCCACCCCGCCAGCCGGGTCAATCACCCTGCCGCCTTTTATCAGAACAGCCATCACGCCCTCCCTTCGCTCAGGAGGTACAGTATCGCCATCCTGACCGCAACGCCGTTTGTCACCTGTTCGAGTATCACGGAGTGCGGCCCGTCGGCCACCTCCGGGTCTATCTCCACGCCGCGGTTCATCGGGCCCGGGTGCATGACTATTGCGCCTTTATTCGCAAGCGCCACCCTGCGGGCGTTAAGGCCAAACTGCCTGGAATACTCCCTGACGCCCGGAAAAAGCCCCTTGCCCTGCCGTTCCATCTGCATCCTGAGCATCATTATCACGTCAACGCCCTTGAGCGCGTCCTCCGGCCGGTAATACACGCTCGCGCCCATCTTTTCCACGTCCCTCGGGATAAGCGTGGCCGGGCCGCAGACCCTGACCTCCACGCCCATCTTCGTCAGGCAGAGGATGTTCGAACGGGCGACGCGGCTGTGCGCTATGTCCCCTACTATCGCCACCTTCAGCCCGTCGGTCGCGCCGAGATGTTCCTTTATTGTGAACAGGTCGAGGAGCGCCTGCGTCGGGTGCTCGTGCCAGCCGTCACCCGCGTTCACAATCGAGCTTTTCATCGTGTCCGCAAGTATCTTCGGCGCGCCGGACATGGAATGCCTTATGATGATGATGTCCGAGTTCATCGCCTCGATGTTCATCGCGGTGTCCAGAAGGGTCTCGCCCTTTACGACGCTCGAACTGCTCGCTGACACGTTTATCACGTCGGCGGACAGCCTCTTGCCCGCAAGCTCGAAAGAAGTCCTTGTCCTTGTGGACGGCTCGAAGAACAGGTTTACCACCGTCTTGCCCCGGAGCGTCGGGACCTTCTTGATGTCCCTGGCCGAGACCTCCTTGAAAGACTCGGCGGTGGATATTATGTGCTCGATGGCCTTCCTGTCCAGCCCCTCGATGCCCAGGAGGTCCTTGCCGAGGACATGCGTCTCCGCCTGCCTGGCCACTGACTCGCCCTTTTTTTCCTTAGCCCTTGTTGGCATGTTCAGCCCTCGCCGCCTTCTTCGAGTATGACCACCTCGTCGTTACCGCCCACTTCCGCAAGCCGTACCTTGACTATCTCCTTACGGGAGGTCGGCAGGTTCTTGCCCACGTAGTCCGCCGTTATCGGCAGCTCCTTGTGGCCCCTGTCGACAAGTATCGCAAGCTGTATCTGCATAGGGCGGCCCAGGTCCATGATGCTGTCCATCGCGGCCCTTATCGTCCTCCCGGTGTACAGCACGTCGTCCACCAGCACGACCCTCATATCCTGCATGTCGAACTCTAACTCGGTCTTCCCCGGCAGTTGCCGCTTCTTTCTGGAGGTTATGTCGTCACGGTACATCGTAACGTCGAGGGCGCCGAACGGGACGTCTATCCCCTCGATCCTCTTTATGTTTTCCACGAGCCTCCTTGCGATATGCACCCCGCCCGTGCGTATCCCTACTATCGCAAGCCCGGCCGTGCCCTTGTTCCGTTCCAGTATCTCGTGGGCGATCCTGACCAGGGCGCGGTCGATCGCCTCCTTGTTCATTATCTGCGCCTTGACCTTAATCAACCGGCCCTCCTAAGCAGTAATCCAAAAAAAAGCCCTCCGCGAAAGCGGAAAGCCTTAAACTCCGGGACAGTAAGCGTATATAAAAAAAGCCGTCCCTGCCATTATGGCGGACGACATCGACTTGATAAAACCGCGCACGTGCATCATCGCTGCCCCTTCTTAGCCTCTCTGGACTATGTTAAAGAGTTCGATGCCTATATTAGATTATGCCGGACCGGATGTCAAGAGATATCCATACGGCATCAATAAATGGCCCGGCTTTTATTCCTTGTCGCTTTTGACCGCGGCGGAGTCTATCTCGAACTCGAAGTACCTCTCTATCCCGTACCCGAAATCCACCCTCGTCTTCCAGTGCATGTAAACCTGGAGCCTGTCATTGTTGCCGTAGCTCATCCTGAAGCCGTCCGGCTCGAATTTAATTTCGAGTTCCCTCGCCTTTTGGACCAGGTCATTTCTGATAACGTCGGGGGAGTTGATCTTTGCCATCTTGACCTGCTGGGTTACCTCGTCCTCCATGGCGTAGTAGTCCATGTATGGCGGGATAACCTTGACGACTACGTAGATTACCATTACGGCAACCAACAGGTACATCAGGTTGCTAACACCGGACTCGCCTCTCGAACCAAGCCTCATATCATATCTCCGCTTCAGTTAATGGGAATACCTATGCGGTCCCACCTTACCCAGCTGTCGTCTCCGTCCCAGGACCAGTATATGATGAAAGCCTTGCCCTGTATCTTCTCTAACCTGACGAACCCCCAGAACCGGCTGTCGTAGCTTCTGTCGCGGTTGTCGCCCATCATGAAAAGGCTGTCCTCCGGCACGGTTACGGGCCCGTAGTTGTCCCTCGGCTGGAGTTTCCTGGGGATTATATCCTTGTCCTTGAACACGGTATAAGGCTCGTCGAGCTTCTTGCCGTTGACGTAGACCTTCTTGTCCTTCACCTCGACGACATCGCCCGGCAGCCCTATCACCCTTTTTATGTAGTCGACGTTCTCGTTGTTCGGGTACTTGAAGACTATTATATCGCCCCTTGCCGGCTCTCTTATAGCAAGGATTTTCTTGTCGGTAAAGGGTATTCTGGTGCCGTACAGGAACTTGTTTACGAGGAGGTGGTCTCCCACCAGGAGGGTATCCTCCATGGAGCCGGAGGGTATCTTGTACGCCTGTACTATGAAGGTCCTTATGAACAGGGCGAGCACGAGCGCTATGACTATCGCCTCGGCCCACTCCCTGGCCTGAGATTTAGGCGCAGGCCCGACCTTGATGCCATGTGTGTTCTCGCTGTCAGACAACGTTTCCTCCCGTGCCCGTATGTCAGTCTCCGACCTTCAGGACGGCGAGGAATGCCTCCTGCGGTATCTCGACCGAGCCGAGCTGTTTCATCTTCTTCTTGCCTTCCTTCTGCTTCTCCAGGAGCTTCCGCTTCCTCGTGATGTCGCCGCCGTAGCACTTGGCGATGACGTCCTTACGGAGAGGCCGGACCGTCTCCCTCGCGATCACCTTGCGGCTTATCGCGGCCTGTATTATGACCTCGTAGAGCTGGCGCGGTATCATCTCCTTCAGCTTGACCGCAAGCTCCCTGCCGCGTATCGCCGCCTTGTCCCTGTGCGTGATGAGCGAAAGCGCGTCCACCGCCTCGCCGTTCAAGAGTATGTCGAGCTTTACGAGGTTCGACTCTTGGTATCCCGCGAGCTCGTAGTCGAGCGATGCGTAACCCCTCGACACGGACTTCAGCTTGTCGTAGAAGTCTATTACTATCTCGTTAAGCGGCAGCTCGTACGTGATTACCGAGCGGGTCTTGTCCAGGTAGTCCATGCCCTTCTGCACGCCGCGCTTGTCCTGGCATAGCGCGAATATTGCCCCGATGTACTCGTTCGGCACCATAATCGTAGCGTTGATGACCGGCTCCTCCATGAGCGCTGTCTTCTGCGGGTCCGGCATCTTGGAGGGGTTGTCCACCAGAACCACTTCGCCGTCGGTGGTGGTCACCCTGTATACGACCGTGGGCGCGGTGGAAAGGAGCGAAAGCCCGAACTCGCGCTCTAACCGCTCCTGGATTATCTCCATGTGCAAAAGCCCGAGGAACCCGCACCGGAACCCGAACCCGAGCGCAAGCGATGCTTCCGGCTCGTATGTGAACGAGGAGTCGTTCAGCCGAAGCTTTTCGAGCGCGTCTCGGAGGTCCTCGTACTGGCCGGTGTCCGTCGGGTAAAGCCCGGAGAAGACCATCGGCTTCACGTCCCTGTAGCCGGGGAGCGGCTCCGAGGCGGGCCTTTCCGCGCTTGTGATGGTATCGCCTATCTTCGAGTCCGCGACCCTCCTGATCCCGGCGACCATGTAACCGACCTCGCCGGTCTCAAGCCCTTCGCACTTCACCATCTTGGGCGTGAGGTAGCCGACCTCGAGCACGTCGAACTCCTTGCCGTTCGAGAAGAACTTTATCCGGTCACCCTTTTTCATCGAGCCGTCCACAATCCTCAGCAGCACCACCACGCCCTGGTAGTTGTCGAACCAGGAGTCGAATATGAGCGCCTTCAGAGGGGCGTCCGGGTTGCCCGTTGGATGCGGGACGTGCTTTACTATCGCTTCGAGCGTCTCCTTGATGCCTATGCCCGCCTTTGCGCTGGTGGGTATGGCCTCGGACGCGTCGATGCCGACTATCTCCTCTATCTCCTCGCGCACACGTTCGACGTCCGCGCTCTGGAGGTCTATCTTGTTGATTACGGGGATCATTTCGAGGTTGTGGTCGATTGCCATGTATGCATTGGCGAGCGTCTGCGCCTCGACGCCCTGGGTCGCGTCCACGACGAGCAGGACGCCCTCGCACGCGGCAAGGCTCCTGGATACTTCGTATGTGAAGTCCACGTGGCCGGGGGTGTCGATGAGGTTCAGGATGTACTTACTGCCGTCTTCGGCGACGTAGTTCAGCCTTACGGCGTGGGCCTTGATGGTGATTCCGCGCTCGCGCTCCAGGTCCATGTCGTCAAGGATCTGGGCCTCCATGTCCCTTCCGGCGACCGCCCCGGTATATTCGAGGAGCCTGTCGGCCAGGGTGGACTTTCCGTGGTCTATATGCGCGATTATGCTGAAGTTTCTTATTTTCTGTGTATTCATGTCTGAAACAATCATTTTACAGACATTTACACCCAAAGTCAAAAGAAATATCAATAACAAAGCCGCAATCACGGCATAACCGGCATTATATTTCTTTTATGCGGCGGAAGGGGGATAGGGGAGATTGCTTTTACAAATACCCGCGGGTGCGGATTAGAGGCCCGGGACTCTGGGCCGTTCAGGGCGAGATGCGTTGCCCATTGCGCACAGTGGGTACCCTGAACGGCTCCGGGGTTTTGGGCCCTATAATTTCCACCTTCCAATTATCCTCCCCACCTGCGGGGGAGGATGCCCTGAAGGGGCAGGTGGGGGTTGCGGATAACGCCTCCGGGGTTTTGAAAAATCTTTTTCAGTCATTACCACGAAAGCGGGAATCCAGGTTTTGCTTTGGTGTCATTGCGAGGGACGAAGCGACGCGCTCCCTATAATCGCGGCGTCGTCTCCAAGGGTACCGGGGACGATGCCGCACCTTTCGGCCGGTATCTTGAAAGCCCTTTTGTCCACCTCTGACATGAGCGGCTCGTAAAGAAGCTCCCACGCGCCGGCCATCCCGCCGCCCACCACTATCCTCTCGATATTCAGGAGGTTGATGAGGCCCGCCGCGACGATGCCGAGCGCCCTGCCCGCCCCGGAGTATACCCACAAGGCAAGGCGGTCGCCCGAGACCGCCGCGTCTTTTATGGCACGCGCGTTTATGGATGCGCGGTCCTTCCTGTACGCCCCGGCGAGCGAACTCTTTGCGCCCTTAGAAAGTGACTCAAGCGTCTTTTCCACGACTGCGGTCGCGGAAGAGTACTGTTCAAGGCAGCCGGTGTTCCCGCAGTTGCATTTTATGCCGTTCGGGTAGACTGTGATGTGGCCGACCTCGCCCGCCATCCCGTCCGCGCCACGCCAGACATCTCCGTCCAGGATGATGCCGCCCCCAACGCCGGTCCCGAGCGTGAAGCAGACCATGCTCGCCGAGCCTCTGCCCGCGCCGTGCATGTACTCGCCGAGCGCGTATGCGTTCGCGTCGTTTTCGACCTCGACCGGCAGTTTCAGGCGGTCTTCGAGGATACCCTTCAACGGGATATCCACCCAGCCGGGCAGGTTCGGCGAAAGCCTTACAATGCCGCCCGTGGATATGATGCCGGGTACGCCTATGCCGATGCCCGTAATTTCGTGACCGCGCGTCTTCGCCTTATCCGTCAGGTCTTCCGCGCCCGTGACAATCCTTGAGATAACGGCGTCAACGCCCTCGTCCACATCCGTCGCGACCCAGCCGCGCGCGATTACCTCGCCTGCTCCGCTCACAAGCCCGAAACGCATGTTTGTGCCGCCCAGGTCCACACCCAATGTTACCTTAGCCAAGAATAGCCTCCCCTGCCCTTTTCATAAGCCTGTCAACTACCGCCGGGTCTCCGGACTCCGAGTACACCCTGACGAGCGGCTCGGTGCCGGAAAGCCTGAAGAGAATCCATGAACCGTCGCTAAAAACGGCCTTTACCCCATCCTGCTCCTTCACCTGCAAGATACCGAACTCTCCGAAGCGCCGTTCGACACCATCCTTAATCTCCCGGAAAACATCCGTCCCGCCACGTTTTACAGGCATGTCTTCCCTCTTATAATACAGCCTGCCGTACTCCGTGTCCAGCGACTCAGACAGCTCACCTATGCCTTTACCCTCGCACCCGAGCATCTCGAGGACAAGGAGCGCGGTCATCAGGCCGTCTCTT